>OLFV01000441.1_pt1 | contig 49202 bp, 47 predicted proteins | sample 1605551 | NCBI WGS metagenome assembly OLFV01 (sample SAMEA3888922, study PRJEB22519) | human gut metagenome | biome: human gut; feature: human-associated habitat; material: faeces | place: Denmark | collected 2011 | reverse complement strand
ACTCTTTCTCAAATCGGATAGTTAATAACCTGTCCAACTTTTTGGGGTCACTTCAGTCATTGAGTATGGGGCTTCTTTTTACGCCCGATGATAAATTGGGTTACTTTTGCTGATGACAAACGCTCGTGACATTAGAAGCGACACAACGAAATTTAATTTTGCATCTGACTTCGGTCGGGAATATCTATCCTCAACTTGGGGGTGCTGTGTGGCAACACTTCGGTTGGCATAATTACTCATATATTGCCAAGCAGCTATAGCACAGAGCCAAGAGCGAGAGTATCTGTATCTCCGGACCGACCTTGTTATTTTTCGCGGATGTCGCGGGTGAGTTGGACCATCTCGATGGCGGCGAGGGCACATTCGGTGCCTTTGTTGCCAAGGCTTCCGCCGGCGCGGTCTGCGGCTTGCTGATGATCGTCGGTGGTGAGGACGCCGAAGATGACGGGAATGTCGCAGTCGCTATTGAGCAGCGTAATGCCTTGAGTGACGCTTTGGCATACGTAGTCGAAATGTGGTGTACCGCCGCGTATGACACATCCGAAGACAATGACAACGTCGTAGGCGCCGCTTTCGATGAGCTGTGAGGCGGCGAAGGTCAGCTCGACGGCGCCGGGCACTTCGAAGGTGTCGACGTCCGAGTCATCGATGCCGGCATCTTTGAAAGTCTTGAGTGCGGCGTCGCGCAGGGCGTAGGTGATGTCGCTGTTGAAACGTGCGGTGACTATGGCGGCACGCATATCGCCCACGGCTTCGGGCATCAGCTCGATGGGGGCGTCTTGTCGGTTATGAAGTTCGGTGGACATTGTTCCTATATTTTTTGTGGCTTTGTATATTTGGTCGTAATGTGCTGTGTGTCGTCGTGTGGCGCATATCTATTATCGAGGATTTACGAGGCTTAGGGCGTCCTCGCGAGACATTCCGATAATGCTATCGGCGGCAATATGGCGTGCAGCTATGGTCTGAGCCACATGTGCGGTGATTGCACTGATGTCGGCCGTATTGTCGGCGCTCGCGTGTATGCCCGGGCCGAATATGGTGGCGGTAGCGCCGTCTACATGTACCATCACCGGCGCCGAGTAGCGGATGTGCTGTTCGTAGCAGGCCTGTCCGTCCGGGTTGTCGAAAATGGTGGTGAGGGCCTCGGTGTCGGTGATGACGATATGCGCGCGCTCGAGATTGTCGAGTATGGCTGGCATTACGCGCGTAATGCGTGGCGTCTGCGACGGCATAAACCCGGGCAGGTATATCATCACGGCACCTCGCTCGGCGGCGCTGTCCAGCAGCGGCACCATGCGTGCACGCATGCGCCCGTCCAAGGCGTAGAATTCGCCGAAGACGACGATGTCGCCTCTGGTGATATTGGGCCAGACGATGTCGAAACATTCGTCACCATAGTTTTCGTAGCGTATGGAGCGTGTGCCCATACGTATGATTACCGGGGTCGTGCCATCGGTGAAACGGTCAATACCGGCAGTGTTGACGCCGGCTTCGGTCAGGGTATCCACGGCGGCCTGCCCCACGGGGTCGGCGGCGGCTTCGGAAAGTATGGACACCGGCGTGCCTTGCCGTCCGAGAATGGCGGCAGCTTGGGCAATGCGTCCGAAGAGTCCGATATTGGCGGCACTGCCGTCTAAGTCGAAGGCCAGCGCACATTCGCCTATGCAGAAGATTTTAGACATATTGTAATATGGCCTGTTGCGGGCCGGGATTTTGATGTCAATGTATGGTGCCGTCGCCGCGTGCGGCGCTGCCGAGGTATCCGCCATGGTGGCGACGGGCGTAGTCCTGACGCGTAAACCCTATGGCGGACATCACCGCAGTGGCCAGTACGTCGCCGATGACGGTCATGCAGGTGGTGGAGGTGGTGGGTGTCAGACCCAGAGGGCATACTTCGGGGGCATGACCCGTGGAGAGGGTGACGTCGGCATCGTTGGCCAGCGGACTGTCCGGATTGCCGGTAATGACAATCAATGGTATTTCGTCGTAGAGTCCCCGTGCCAGAGCTACCAAATCGACAATTTCGCGTGTCTTGCCCGAATTGGACACCAGGAGCATAACATCGTGGGGTTGCAGCACGCCAAGGTCGCCGTGCTGGGCTTCACCCGGATGCAGATTGACAGCCGGGGTACCCGTGGACGAGAATGTCGAGGCAATGTTTTGGGCTATTTGCCCGGCCTTGCCCATGCCGGAGGCTACCAGCTTGCCGCCGAGGCGGTGTACGCGCTCTATTATGAGGGCGACGGCACGGTCGTAGGCATCGCTGACCGGAATGGCGGCGATGGCACGGCTTTCGGCGTCCAGTATATGGCGCATGGATTCTTGTATCTTGCTACTCATCGTTGGTGTTGGATAGATAATCTTGTTTTTGGCTTATTTGCTCTCGCTGATATGCGCATATGCCAAGGCATAAGCCTTGATTTGGCGCACCATGGCCAGCAGTCCGTTGGAGCGCGTGGGCGACAGATGCCGGCTCAGCCCGATGTCGTCTATGAAGTGCAAGTCGGCGTCCAATATTTCCTGCGGAGTGTGTCCGCTGAGGACGTCTACAAGCATCGATACGATGCCCTTGACGATAAGTGCATCACTGTCGGCGCTAAACACCAGCCGTCCGTCGTCATCGAGTTTGGCATCAAGCCATACACGGCTTTGACAGCCCTCGATGAGGTTTTGTGGGGTCTTGGCGCTTTCGGGCATGGGTGGCAGCTGACCGCCCAAATCAATGATGCAGGCGTAACGATCCATCCAATCGTCTATTTCGCCGAACTCTTGGATGATTTCCTGTTGCTTATCTTCTATAGTCATTTTCTGATGTTTATTTCAGTATAGGTGGCCGTTATGGCTGTTGTTTAGCGGATGGTTGTTCCGAGTAGATTACATCGAGCAGCACTTGCGCCACAGCATGTAGCGTAGTGCGGTCGATATTGGCGATATTGTCGGCCATGGTGTGCCATGTGGGCGTAAATCCACCCGGTCGTCCGGCATCGATGATATCTATGGCCGGTATTCCGGCGCTTATGATGTGTACATGGTCGTCGTTGATGGCTCCGCCGCGCCTTTGGACAAAGAGTTCGCCCAATCCGCGCCGTGCGGCCGCATCCCACACCTTGGACACGACTTGCGGCGCCGAGCGCATGCTGAAGTATTCCTTGGCAAAGACGGCGCCGGCGGCGCCTACCATGTCTACGAGTATGGCATATGCCGGCATCTCGCCCTTGGTGATGTCATAGGGCATATTGCGTACCCAGTGCTGCGTACCTATGCACCACGAGTTTTCGTAGCGCATCAGCGTGGCTTCATCCGAGCCTTCGGGGGCGCTCATGCCGCTGTCCTCAGCATCCGTGAATAGTATGTCCACGCCTATACCGGGGTCTTTGGCGGCGATGTTGCGTGCCACTTCGAGCAGTACGGCCACGCCCGAGGCGCCGTCGTTGGCGCCCTCTATGGGTGTATTGTGATATGCCGGGTCCGGGTCTTCGTCCGCCCAAGGCCGGGTGTCATAGTGCGCCAACAGCAGTATGCGCCGCCGGGCAGCGCTGCCGAAGCGACCGAAAATATTCTCGAAGCGTATGGGCGTCCCATCGGCCAGGCTTCCGGTACCGGTATGGGTGGACACCTCGGCACCGGCGTCGGCCAGATGTGTCCTAAGCATCTCGGCACATCGTGCATGTGCCGCGCTGCCGGGTACGCGCGGCCCCAGGGATGTTTGGGCCTCGACATACGCATAGACGCTGTCGGCATTTGCCGCAGGAGCCGCCGGTCTCGCGGACTGCGCCACACTATCACTGTCGGCGACGGTGGTTGTACCCTTAGACGAACATGCCGCGGTGGAGGCTGTGGCAAAGGCGGCCAATGCGCATGATAGCAATGTGATACGTGTCTTTGTCATCGTATGTATTGATTTTCTGCCGGCGGTCGGCGATGGTGTTCTATGGGTGCAAAGTTAAAGATAATTCTCCGGATAATGCACCTGTGACGGCATCCAATCGCTTGGTGGGATATAAAAAAAGGGTAAGCTTGCTACATCGCACCGCTCAACCTCTTGCCCTTGCTTCGGTCAGGACCTGGGGGATTGGGAGGGAGCTGGTCGTGTAGGACTTACCCGAGCGCAAAGGTACGCACTTTTTGCCATTCGACAAAATAATTTTTGATTAGAGCATTGTTTTTCGGGGAATATGCGTAAATTTGTGTTCCAAACAAACCCAAAAGATTTGGATATGAAAATTATAGACTTCGGCGCACAGAACTCCCTGGTAGGGGTATACCTGTCGCAAATGCGTGACGTAGAGATACAAAAAGACCCGCTGCGCTTTCGCCGCAACCTCGAGCGCGTGGGCGAAATCATGGCTTACGAAATCAGCAAGACGTTGCGCTACAAGGCTTTGGATGTCACCACACCGTTAGGCAAATCGGTATGTATGGTCCCGGACGAGCAAGTAGTGCTGGCCACCATCTTCCGTGCCGGCGTACCATTCCACCAAGGGTTCCTAAACTTCTTTGACGGAGCCGAAAACGCCTTTGTATCAGCATACCGCAAGTACAAAGAAAAAGAGAATTTCGATGTGTGCATCGAGTACCTTGCCTCGCCGCGTCTCGAAGGCAAGACACTTATAATATGCGATCCGATGCTGGCCACCGGAGCATCCATGGATCTGAGTTATCGTGCGTTGATAACCAAAGGCATGCCCGCCAAAATACACGTAGCTTCGGTCATTGCCTCGGTACAGGCCGTGGAATACATCAAAAGCAATTTCCCCAACGACCGTACCACCGTATGGCTGGGTGCTGTGGACGACAACATCAACGAACACAGCTACATAGTGCCCGGACTGGGTGATGCCGGAGACCTCGCCTACGGCATCAAGGAATAGACGCCTCGTAGACAACCTCACACGAGAGCACAGCAGCGTCCGATGAGGACGCCAAGCGACGGATGATACAAGCTCTGCCGCCCATGTCTTGTTTTTTTACCATAAGCGAGCCGACGGGTCATTAGCCCCAAAAAGAGCGGGGGCCTCACGGCTGCCGCTCTCTTCATTCATCACATTATGCTTATTGTGCTTTCTTGTCTATTATGCTTAACCCTAAGAGACCTATTCTGTTTATTATATGAGACTTATTGCGTTGTAATTGTCAGAATTTTAAGATTGTATGGCATCGAGTCGCGCATAGCGCTTTTCGATTGTAGTCCAATCAATTATATCGGCCAGTCGTCGTAGTGCTTCGGCGCGGCGGTTTTGATAATCAAGATAATAGGCGTGTTCCCAAACATCGGCGACCAGCAGCGGCACCAAATCCTCACGCAAAGGATTGTAGGCGTTGGATCCGGCATGGATAGCGAGACGCCGCGAGTTATCGGTCGTCAGCCATACCCATCCCGAACCGAAGACAGCCGTGCCGGCGTCCACAAAGGCGTCATAAAATCTTTCGAAACTCCCGAAATCGCGAGCTATAGCCTTGGCAAGGTCGCCCGTAGGCTCTCCGCCACCGGCTGGCGACAAACCGTAGAAATAGAAGATATGATTCCATGTCTGAGCGGCATTGTTGTACAGCGACCCCGGGTCAGCGGTTCGGATGATGTCCTCGACGGAGGTCCAAGCAATATCCGAAGCTGCAACCAAGCGGTTAAGGTTGTCTATGTATGTACGAGTATGTATATCCCAATGATATTGGATGGTACGCGCCGAAATGGCCGGGACAAGGCTGTCCGGAGCATAAGGCAGTTCGGGCTGCACCATTATAAGCCTGTTGTTGTCGTGCTGTGTGTCTGTATGTGCCATGATTTGATGATGTTACTTAGTCGTTTTGTCGCATCGGAGTCCGATATCCGATATTGTACTATTGTAACAACCAAACACGGATACAAAGTTTGCCGCGACATCCTTTTTTGGCGTTTTTTAACACTACCGAAGACCGAGCCGATGCATAAAAAATACACGCACAACCCGAAGGTTCAGGCGATTGAAAGCAACCCCCAAAAAATCAAAAAGCCGAAAAAAGATGCGGCAATATTTGTACGCTTGGATAAAATGCAGTAAATTTGCGGTATCTACAGAGGTAGACATTATTAGAATATAAAACATAAACGTTTTGCTTTTCGCTCTTGGTTGAAAACCTGAGAAATTTTCCACAAGAGATGCGAGTATGAGCAAGATAGTTTCTCACGTATTATATACGTGGGTTACTATTGCCCCATCTGCATCTCAAGGTTTTCTCAGGACCCTCAACCAAAGACGTGGCAAAGTTGCCCACGTTTTTTTGTGTAAATGCCGTCCCGGGCAACAACGGCACACAACAAATTACTCTGCATGAGAAACAAAATCATTTTATCATTCGCAGCTGCAGGCGTACTGCTGCTGTCCTCATCCTGCGCGACCCTCACAACGAAGAGCTCCCAGGAAATCTCCTTCAAAGGCGTACCGGGTACGCAGCTGAAAGACGCCGACAAGAATGTACAGTTAGGCTTTGTCGGAGACAACGGATTTGCAACGGTCAATCTAAAGAAACAACTCAAAGGAAAGCGCGTAGAAGCATCCAGAGAAGGTTACACCTCGCAAAATTTCATGCTTGACACCAAGATTCGAGGACGTTTTTGGTGGAACATAGTTTTGGGTATAATCCCTGCTGCCATTGACGTCGCTACCGGCCAGATGATGGTATATGACAAAGATGTACTTGACGTCACGCTGCAAAAAGACACAAACACTCCGGCACAACCCGAGCCGGTCGTCGCCGTTGAGCCTCAACCTCAGCCACAGCCCACCGGACAAGTAGTCAACCGCAACACCCCCGGAAATACGGATATGGAAAAAGCCGTTATACGCTGGTATATAGACTCGGAACCGCGCGGCGCACGCATATCCTGGCGCGTGATTTCGAATGACCCGGCCGAGGTCAAGAACACCAACGAGACTTATATGACCACGACTCCCTTGGAAGAAACGCGCTCGCTGAACATCCTCGGGCTCACCTACGAAAACTCAAACAACGTCACCATCGAAGTCAAAATCGAAAAGCGTGGCTATGAAACGCAAGTCAAGCGCTATAATGTGCGCATGGCCCTCGACCAACAGGAAATCAGCAGCTTCTTCGAACTCGTACCCAAAGTCGTAAAGAACTACCGAAATTCCCGAAACGCCACCTCATCTTCCTCCAAATCCTCTAAGAAAAAGTAACCAAACACCTTAACATCAATCAAATACTTCCAACAGTTATGAAAGGACTAATAAAACGTCTTGTCGTGGCATGTATGCTTGTCGCGGCAACGACTATGACCGCCACAGCCAAGGACTACCAAGTGGCTCTGGCCTGCGATCCTGACGGCGCTGCCGTATACCTCAACGGCGAACTCGTCAGCCCTACGACTCCCGCATTTATCACCCTCAAGAAGAAAATGGCGGACAAGACCCTGATGTTCCAGTTCGTCAAAAAAGGCTATGAGTCCAAGACCGTAGTCGTCGTATTCTCAAAGAAGCAGCTCGAGAACAACGCCGTAGTCTATGGCGAACTTCGCAAGAAACCCGAGGCCACACCAAAGCCCAAAGCACAACCCGCACCCGCACCGGCGCCCGCACCCGCACCTTCGGAAACGACATTGACGGCCAATCAGGAGCGTCAACGTGTCGACCGCAACAACGCCGGCAAAACCGACATCGAGAAAACCATCATTCGCTGGTACTTCGACTCGGATCCGCGCGGCGCACGTGTCTTCTGGCGTGTGATTTCGAGCGTTCCCGCCGAAGTCAAGAACACCAATGAGACATATATGACAACCACACCTATCGAGGAAACACGCAGCTTCAACATCAACGGCTTGACTTACGCCAATTCGCGTGATGTCACCATCGAAATCAAGGTCTGCAAAAAAGGATATGAAGACCAGGTAAAACGTTTCAACGTCCGTCAGGCGCTTGATCAGCAGGAAATCAGCGGTTTCTTCGAACTCGTGTCCAAAGAAAACTACAACAGTCGCGATGACGACGATGACGAATAGAATTGGGAAAAACAGAACCGGGCTAATTTAATTCTCCCGGGTTATGGATGAAAGCGGGTCTGCTCTTTTTATGGTGCAGACCCGCCGTTTTTTTATGCAACAGCTTATGTCCTTTTAGTAGAATTTGTAGTCGGCATCAAGCGGCGTCAGAGTTTTCGGAGCACTCCGTGCCGGACCTTTCGAACTTAGGAGTTGCGGTAGCGGTGACGGTATTGCTCCTTGACGGCATCGACGACATTGATGATATAGTCGCCGGTCTTTTCGAGCGTTCCGATGATGTCCATGTAGTATATGCCTTCTTGATACTGATATACGCCGCTGTTGACATTGGTGACGTTCTCGCTTCGCAACTGGTTGCGCATATTGTTGATTTCACGTTCCTTGTTGTAGCTGGCGATGATTTTGCGTTCTTCGGGGTTTTGGATGTTAGCGATCAGGCCATTCATCATCGTCATGGCCTCGGAAACATAGCCGAACATCATGTCGATGTTGGCCAAAATGTTTTCGTTGAACTCGACGTTGCTTTGGGCTTTACGCGTCATGATTTTGCCCAGTCCGTAACAGCAGTCAGCTATAGACTCGATTTCGCTGATGACCCCGAGCATGGATGTCAGGCGCAGCTTCGAGTCGTTGGACAAGCGTCCTTCGGCGCAATGGTTTAGGTACTTGGCTATTTCGATTTCCATACGGTCGGAGATGTCCTCATATTTTTCGAGACGCGACAACAGCTTGTTGAAATCGACGCTGTTACTCTTGGTGTGCACAAGGTCTTGTGCCATCTTTATCATGCGGCCGACGCGCTCGGCATATACTCCGATTTCTTTTTCGGCCTGAGTGATATTAAGCTCGGTGGCGTTGAGCAAACCGCCGGATATAAACTTGAGGGAGAATTCTTCGTCTTCCTTGTGTCGCGACGGGAGCAGCCATTCGACTATGCGCACATACAATTTCGTGAACCATATCATTATGGAAACATTGATGAGCTTGTATGTCGTATAGAACACGGACAATCCGAACGACATGGCCACCTGCAGCTGTGTAATCATATTGTGGTGGTGCGCAATGACCGCATCGGGCGCAGAAGGCGCGGCATTAGCCATAACTTGGTTGTACATTGCCGGGTCGGTGGCCTTGAGCTCGGTGGTGTATCTGTACAATTCGGTAGGGTCACCCAGCCCGAGCCATTCGGTCAAGTGCGCAGACATATTGACAAAGGGATGGAACACAGCCAAAAGCCATGTCATACCCAGGACATTAAACAGCACATGCCCGGCGGCCGTGCGTTTGGCGGCAATATTGCCGCTCAACGATGCCAGTACCGGGGTAATAGCCGTACCGAGGGCGGCACCCAGTACAAGTCCGCAGGCCAGCGGATACTCAATCCATCCTTTGCTGCACATAATCAACGTGATGGCAAAAGTAGCCGCCGATGACTGAATGACGCAGGTCAGCACTATGCCCACCAGTACAAATAGTAACAGCGACATAAAGCCCATATTGGTGTAGTACGAGAGCGACTCGAACACCTCGGGGTTGGACTGCAGGTCGGGGACGTAGTCGTTGATGATGTTCAAGCCAAGGAACAGCAGCGAGAAACCGACAAGGAATTCGCCGAGGCTCTTGGTGCGGCTGCCTCGCATAAAAAGCATGGGCACAGCCACGGCCAGTATCGGCATGGTCACGGCCGAGATGTCAACCTTGAAGCCGAAGAGGGCGATAATCCATGCCGTGAAGGTGGTACCCACGTTGGCACCCATGATTACGGCCATAGATTGGGCCAAGGACATCAGTCCGGCGTTGACGAAGCTGACAACCATCACTGTCGATGCCGATGAGCTTTGAATCAATGCCGTGATGGTGAAACCGGTAACCACGCCTTTGAAGCGGTTACGTGTCATTGCCGACAGTATGTGGCGCAAGCGGTCGCCCGCGGCTTTTTGCAGGCCTTCGCTCATCACCTTCATACCATACAGAAATAGGCATACCGATCCGAGTAGGCCCAAAAAATCAAAAAATCCGTAGTCCATGTCGCTGGTTAGGTGGATATTGGAGTAAGTTCGTACTTTCGTTCTATTGACCGTGGTCGTCGTTGCCAACCTCGGCAATGGTTAAGTGCCACGGGAAAAGACGCGTACTTTCCGACTGCAAATTTACTCGAATTTTATATATTATTTATGTTTGCTTAGTGTTTTTTTCATCTTTAGTAAACATTCGGGCAGCCTTTCGGTTTGCCTATGCACTGTATGTCGCTGAACATTAGACGCTGACATCGCCCGACACCGCTATGGTCCGAAAAACGGCTTAAAGCCACGCCGACACGCGCCTATGCGCCGTATTTTCCAATAATTGTGCCTTTTGGACTACAAAAGGAACAGATACATCTGTTTCACTCGCGGATTTATTCGTAATTTTGCGGAGTGAATACACCCTGAGACGGAGGCATCACATAAATTAAACATGCAGGACAAACGCTCCACATATTCTTCGGCAGTATTACGCTGCCTTATGTATCTGATGATGGCGACGTTATGCGTATCCATACCGGAAGATGCGCGTGCGCAGATTGTATCCACAACGGAGCAGCGCATCGATGCAGACTCGATGCGTCGCGCCTTTGACAAACGCCCGTATTTCGGGCTGTACAAGGACAACTACTTTATCTTCGGCCCGGCAATAGGCAGTCGCCCCACCAACGAGAATACCAATGTCAAGTTTCAGATTTCGATTTCGCAACGTCTGACACGTTCCACACTACCATTAGGCACTTATCTGTACCTGTTTTATACGCAGAAAGTATTCTGGAACGTTCTGGAGAAGTCGCTGCCCATGACCGACCTCAACTTCAATCCCGGTATCGGACTTACCAAGCCGCTGTTTGTCAAGAACCGTTATATCGGCAAAGTGACGCTGATGGCCGAGCACGAAAGCAACGGCCGCGATGGCGACGCCTCGCGCTCGTGGAACAAAATATCCTTGGGCGCCAACGTGATGATAGACCCCATGCTTATGGTACACGGCAAAGTATGGATACCAATCATTGACGGCGAAAACAACCGCGACATCCTCGATTACTGCGGACTTTATCAAGTGGGGCTGCAATTCTTCAGTTCCAATCGCCGTTTCAACGCCGGAGTCACCCTGGTGAAGCGCCGCGGCTGGCGCCAAAGCTACAACACAACCATCGAATTCAGCTACCGACTCTGGAAGCGCGACAACCAATTCATTTTTCTGCAATACTATAACGGCTATGGCGAAGGCCTGCTCGAGTACAACAAATTCCATAGCCAGTTGCGCATAGGCATAGTTATAAAGCCGCAACTGTTCAGCGACTATTGACAGATGCACACCCGGGCGTTATCGTCCCGGCACATGCGTGGCATCGACAGCTTGCCCACTGCCCGCCATCTTTCTATCATCAAGGACAAAAAGCAAACCTCCATAGTTTCAGTACCCCCACCCTCAACCTCGATGAAGTCACTTTGTGCGACTTAGACACAATAATAACAAAAATGCAACGAGGGCGCCCTCGCATGGGAGCGCCCTCGCCGTATATATGTATCTCGTAAGAGATTACTTCACGAAGACTTTGAAGACCTTGTCGCCTGCCACCTTGATGTATACGCCATTTGCAGGACGATCCACGCGTACACCCTGAAGGTTGTAGAAGACAGGAGTTGCGGCTGCCTCGGCATCAATGTCGCCGATACCGCTGTAGCGGTCCACCTTGAGCCACGAAGATTGGTTGGTGTCAAGATTGTGATAGAATGTCAGTTTGATACTCTCGGTGATGGTGGAGCTGATGTTATTGGCATTATATTTCAGCTCGGTAGTCTGGCCCGCTTCGATAGATTTGTCGTATACGCCGTAATTAACTGCGGTCCAGTCGGCTGTGGCAACCTTAAATTCGCCGAGCAGTCCTTCGGGCAGCGTCAGTTCGTAGACGTTTTCGCCGGAAGCGTTTTTCTCGACAAAGTTAAATTTGTAGGCGTCTTTTGTCGCCCATCCCGTGGCTTCGCCGAGTATATAAATCTCAAAAACATCGGTGTACGTGCCTTCTCCTTGCAACTCAAGGGTCTTGGCATCCATGTTTACGACCAGTTTGAAGTCGCCTGTAGCAGGCACCACCATGTTTCCGCACTTGCCTTCCGTCCAAGTCACGGCGGTGTTCAGTGGCAGAGTGTAGTTACCATTGTCATCGGCCATGCCGAAAGCAGCGGCATTGAAGGTGGACCAGTCGCCTTTGGCGGTAGATAGTTTGAACATCTGACCCTGCTTGGCGTCGGTCATGTCATAGGTGTATACGCCGTCGGCGTAGGTGAGCGTTGCCGATTCCTCGGGAGTCCAAGTAGCGGTCAGTCCGGGCACGTTGCCGGTAATATATACCGGGCTTTGTGCCGAGGCAGTGGCGACTGCAGCAGATACAACGGCTGCCATCGCGAAAATACGGTAGCTGTGTTTCATAAAAACAAGTAAATAAAAAGTAAGTAGTATGATATAGTATTCAAAAAGAATCCTTGCGGATCTTTTTCGGCCGTAAAATTACGCATTATTTTTCTATCTACCACATTTTCACTCTTTTTTTCTAAAATATAAAACCGCAACCCCAGAGAACGCAACCGCAGGTGATTTTGCCATTTAGGGAAAATATGACTAAATTTGCGATGTTGCAGCAGTTCGGGATATACAGACAACCACACTGCCGCGCATGTACGTACAACATAAAAAACTAATACACATGCTATTATCCATGACCGGCTTCGGAAAAGCCACCGTAGTCATACCGGGACGGACAATTACCGCCGAAGTAAAGTCTCTCAACTCGAAGCAATTCGACCTCAGTACACGCATTCCTTCATCCCTACGCGCCCACGAGATAGATATGCGCAACATTCTGGCCTCCAAGCTGCAACGCGGCAAGGCCGACTTTGCCATCACTGTCGAGAATACGGCGGCAGCGGTATCTTGCCACCTCAATGTGGACAATCTGGCTGCATATCGCGCACAGGTGTCCGAGGCCGCCGTGGCCTTGGGCATACCCGAACCGGAGGATTGGTACAGCGTATTGCTGCGCTTCCCGGACGTGATGCAGGCCAACGAGGAAGAAAGCGTGGACGATGAGGCTGTCGCTTGCGCATTGCGCGAAGTCACCACACTGGCCGCCGATGCGCTGCTGGATTACCGTCGCGCCGAAGGTCGAAAGCTGGAAGAATTCTTTGCAGTGCGCATACAGCACATTTCAGAATTGCTGGCGCAAACTCCCCAATACGAGGCCGAGCGCATACAGCGCATACGCACACGCATGGCCGAGGCGCTCCAAAGCATCCCCGTCATCGAATACGACAAGGGACGACTGGAACAGGAAATGATTTTCTACATAGAGAAACTCGATGTCAACGAGGAGCGCCAACGTCTCACACAACATCTGGCTTACTTCTTGGAAACCATGGAACAAGACCCCGGACAAGGCAAAAAACTCGGATTTATCGCCCAGGAAATGGGACGCGAAATCAACACTCTCGGATCCAAGTCCAATCATGCCGAAATGCAACGCATAGTCGTGATGATGAAAGACCTCCTCGAACAAATCAAGGAGCAGGTACTCAATGTAATGTAACCCTACATACCACCAATTATGAAACAAGGCAAGATTATTGTCATCAGCGCTCCCAGCGGCTGTGGCAAGTCCACAATTATCAACGCCATACTTGATGCGGGCGACATAGACATGCGCTTCAGTGTCAGCGCCACCAACCGCTCGCCTCGTGACGGCGAAGTCGACGGCGTGCATTATCATTTTATGTCCACCGACGAATTCCGTAACGCCATAGCCGAAAACCGATTTATCGAATGGGAAGAAGTATATCCCGGACGATACTACGGTACCCTGACTTCGGAAGTCGAAAACGCCATAAACGCCGGCAATAACATCATACTTGACATAGACATAAAAGGCGCTCTCAATGTCAAGCGCCATTTCGGCAACCTTGCTCTCACCATATTCATCCTGCCGCCGGACATAGGTACCTTGCGCCGGCGTCTAGAAACACGCGGCACCGACGACCCCGAAGCCATTAATCAGCGCGTGGCTAAGGCCGAATACGAAATATCCTTTGCCGGACAATGCGACATGCGCATCACCAACGATAACCTCGATACAGCCATAGCCGAGACACGCCAAGCCATCATTTCTTTTTTGGAAAAATAAATCCGTCCTTCAGCCCGTCCGAAAGCCCATATATAAACAACAGGAAAACGAACTTTCTCCGACACACGCATATGAAAGAAACCATCGGCATACTCGGCGGAACTTTCAGTCCCGTGCATATAGGGCATATTGCTCTGGCTTCATATATGGTTCAATGGAAATATGTGGACCGTGTATGGTTGGTGCTGTCACCATTCAACCCACTGAAACAAGCATCGGATATTCTGCCTGATGCACTGCGCATGGAGATGCTCGAAAAAGCCGCACACGACATCGACGGAGTAGAGCCTTGCGATATAGAGTTGTCAATGCCTCGCCCCTCCTACACCATAGACACACTGCGCAAACTGGCCGTCACTTACCCGGACAAGAATTTCAAACTTATTATAGGCAGCGACAACTGGCTCATTTTTGACCGGTGGCGCGACCACGACAAAATACTCACCGAATTCGGCGTCTTGGTATATCCGCGCTATGGCTACGAAATCACCGAAGATAAGATGCACGAGCGTATGCGTCAGGTTCATGCGCCCATATTCGAAATATCAAGCACAATGATACGTCAAGGCATTGCCGACGGACGCGACATGCGTGCCTTTGTACCCAAAGAAGTCTACGAGTATATCATCCTAAACAAACTCTACAAAAACTGACAATGCCACTTTCCAATAATACATTAGCCGTAATGGCGCTGTGCAACGAATATTGCCAGGCCATACAATCCGTAGCTTCGGGCCAACTCGCCGGCGATGATGATACATCGGCACGCGATACCTTCGTAAGCACTATGTTGCGACTGCTACCGCGCATATACATTGCCGCCAATGACATTCCCGAAAGCATAGACGATACCGACGCATATATTGCCGATGTGCTCGACGAAGACTCTTATGAAGCACTACGCAGCGCCATCGAACAACTGCTGGGCGCCGATGACACCTACCTTGAAGTATTCCATCAAGATATGAAATACTCCGATACGCCTATTGCCGCAAGTATTGCCGAAGGTCTCTGCGACATCTTCCAAAGCACTTACAACTACTTGCAAACCATACGCGACGATGCCACCGACCGGGTGGTCGATGCAGCCACCGAGGCTCTGCGTGCCGACTTCATCCAGTATTGGAGCGGAATATTATGCAACGTCCTGCGTGCGCTCAACGCCCTGCGTGCCTGCTGATACACACCATAAATAAGCATCATCGTCAATTGATATGGACAATACGATAATACAATACATCCAAAACTCATAGAAAAAAAACGCCATGCTTTCACTCAAAGAATTTCTTGATGCCTCAGTGGTCAATTTCTGGGCCATTGACACTATATGCCACCAATTATATTACGAAGGCTTCCAATTTTTGGATGCACGCAAGCAATGGGACCTCGTCCCCGGAGGCAAATACTATACGCTGCAAAACGGCACCGCCGTCATTGCATTCATTGTACCGGACAGCGGCGAAAAAAAACTCCACGCCCCCGACCGCTTCCACATCATCAGCGCCCACAGCGACTCTCCCGGATTTCGTGTCAAACCCAAATGCGAGATGCTTGGCGAAGGTCGTATGCTGCGCCTCAATACCGAAGTTTATGGCGGCCCTATATTGTACACCTGGTTTGACCGCCCGCTTTCCCTGGCGGGACGCGTGATACTGCGCGGCGATGATGCCATGCACCCTGTCACACGTCTGGTGCGTTTCGACCGCCCCATGCTCACCATCCCACACCTGGCAATACACTTCAATCGCGCCGTCAACGAGGGCAACCCCCTATCCCGCCAACGCGACATGCTCCCTGTAGTGGGTACGCTTCCCGAAGATGAAAAACCCGAAGGATGGTTGTGCCGACAGATTGCGGCCGAGCTCGAAGTCAAAGCCGAAGATATTCTCGATTACGATATATCGCTATACGACACCACCAAAGCCTGCACAGTAGGCGCTTATGAAGACTATATCACCTCGGGACGCATAGACGACTTGAGCATGGTACATGCAGCCACTGCCGCCATAGCCGATACACAGCCTTCGTCCGACGGCACACTCAAGGTCATGGCCATCTTCGATAACGAAGAAACCGGTTCCGGAACCAAGCAAGGAGCCGGATCGCCTATACTGGACTACGTACTGCGACGAGTATATGCCGCCGCCGATGCTCCCGAAGAAAAATACCTGCGCAGTGTCTCCGACTCCTTTATGGTCAGCGCCGACAACGCCCACGGCGCACATCCTAACTATATGGACAAATACGACCCCACCAACCATCCGTTGCTCGGTGGCGGCCCGGTCATCAAAATCAACGCCAATTGCAAATACATGACCGATGCAGACAGTGCCGCCGTATTTGCATCTATATGCAAGGATGCCGGAGTACCGGTACAGTATTTCGTCAATCACAGTGACGTTGCCGGAGGGTCGACTCTGGGCAACATTCTCACCTCGCAGATACCGCTACGCGGTGTCGATATGGGTGCCGCCGTTTGGGCTATGCATTCGGCGAGAGAAACCGCCTCGCTACGCGACCACGAAATGATTATCCGCGCATTCAAAGCTTTCTACGCACAAAAATAAAGTAAGAAAAAAAAAGAAAAGGAGCGGTCGATATGCTCCTTTTCTTTTTATTTATAAAAACTCCTATACTCTACATATAGTGTCAATAAGTATGTCTATAACTGATAAGAAACTATTGAAAACTATATTTGGAAATATCGGAGACTTGAACATATAAGGAGAAAATATAAAAGCTCAAAAAAATTAAATAATAAGTTATCGTATCCTCTTTCTACCATTTTCTACCATCTTTTCAACCTACGAGATCCTAATACTGCCGAAAAGTTATTAACTTTGCACGTTATCCACACCATGTTTATAAAGTTTGTATCTTGTTGTGGATAAGCAAAACCGGGTGTTTATAACCCCTAAGGACAATATACAACAAGATGTTGATAACGTATTTTCCAAATTTTCAGTGAAAAAGTTATAATCTTTATCTACACCCATTATTGTTCTTATAGAAATTTTGAAGAAATTATTTTCATTAAACCTTATAATAAAATATGGATGTTGAAAACTCCGGACGACAGTCCGTCGAAGCACTCAAAGAAGATATACAGCGCCTCAAGAAGGAACGCGGTGCTGTCATCATGGCGCACTATTACCAGCAGCCCGAAGTGCAGGACATCGCCGACTTCATAGGAGATTCTTTAGCACTGGCTCAGCAGGCCACCAAACTGCCTCAAAAAGTGATAGTGCTGTGCGGCGTCCATTTCATGGCCGAAACTGCCGCCATCCTGTGTCCGGAGAAGACTGTGATTATTCCCGACCCTACGGCCGGATGTTCTTTGGCCGATTCGTGTCCGGCCGATCGCTTTGAGGCTTTTATCAAGGATCATCCCGGACATACGGTCATATCGTATGTCAACACCTCGGCAGCCGTTAAGGCTCTCAGTGATGTTTTGGTCACCAGTTCGAATGCACGCAAGATTGTAGAAAGCCTGCCCAAAGATACTCCCATCATCTTCGGTCCGGATCGCAATCTTGGAAGTTATATCAACAGCGTCACTGGACGCGATATGGTACTGTGGGACGGCGCCTGCCATGTGCATGCACGTTTCAGCGTTCAAGGTATCATAGACCTCAAAAAACAATATCCCGGAGCCCCGGTGCTGGCTCATCCCGAATGTCCCAAAGCGGTGCTTGTGCTTGCCGACCATGTAGGATCTACGGCGGCTTTGCTCAAATACGCACAACAAAGCGATGCTGATACCTTCATCGTAGCCACCGAAAGTGGCATACTACATCAGATGCACAAAAGCTGTCCGGAAAAAAATTTCATACCGGCGCCTCCGGACGAACTTGGATGTGGATGCAACGAATGTTCGTTTATGAAACAGATAAACCTTGAAAAAATACGCAACTCGTTGCGCGACATGGCTCCGGTAGTCAAGGTGGATGCCGAGACAGCTCGCCGTGCCATCGTTCCAATAAAGAGAATGCTCGAACTTTCGTGAAATATACATAATAAAAAAATACACACTATATATAATGGAATATAATCATCGCGACATCGAAGCCCGCTGGCAAAAGTATTGGCGTGACAACAATACATACCGCGTAGACATAGATACCAAACGACCCAAATACTATGTACTTGACATGTTCCCCTACCCCTCGGGAGCAGGTTTGCACGTTGGACATCCCTTAGGATACATTGCCTCGGACATTGTAAGCCGTTACAAAAGGCTCAAAGGCTTCAATGTACTACATCCCATGGGATATGATGCATACGGATTGCCTGCCGAGCAGTATGCAATACAGACCGGACAACATCCTGAGGTGACTACTCAAACCAATATAGCACGCTATCGCGAACAACTGGACAAGATAGGATTTTGCTACGACTGGTCGCGCGAAATACGTACATGTGACCCCGAGTATTACAAATGGACTCAATGGACTTTTAAGCGCATGTTCCTGAACTACTATGACACTCAGGCTTGCAAGGCCATGCCCATCACCGAACTTGTGGCACGTTTCGAAAAGGAAGGTGCCAATGCCGACACTCCGGCAGCCTCTTCGCAGGTACTTACTTTCTCCGCCGACGAATGGAAGTCTATGGATGCCAAGCAGCAGTCTGACGTCTTGATGAACTATCGTATAGCATATCTCGGCAACACCATGGTCAATTGGTGTCCCAAATTGGGAACGGTACTGGCCAATGACGAAGTATCCGAAGGCGTATCGCTCCGCGGCGGTTACCCGGTAGAGCAAAAAGTGATGTACCAATGGTGTCTGCGTGTGAGTGCATATGCCGAACGCCTGCTTAAGGGACTTGACACCATCGATTGGACCGACTCGCTCAAGGAAACACAGCGCAACTGGATAGGTCGTAGCGAAGGCGCAGAAATGCATTTTTCCATCGATGGAAGAGATGATATAGACCTCGAAATATTCACCACTCGTGCCGATACGGTTTTTGGTGTTACTTTTATGGTGCTTGCTCCCGAAAGCGAATATGTGGACAAAGTCACCACCGCCGAACAGCGCGAAGCCGTGACATCCTACATAGCCGCTACCAAGCGCCGCACCGAACGCGAGCGACTTATGGACAAGCATGTCAGCGGTGTATTCACCGGCGCATATGCCGTCAATCCTCTTACGGGTAAAAAGATACCTATTTGGGTAAGCGACTATGTACTTGCCGGATACGGTACAGGCGCCATCATGGCAGTGCCTGCACATGACAGTCGTGACTACGCCTTTGCCCGGCATTTCGATCTTCCTATAATTCCGCTTATAGAAGGTGCCGATGTATCCGAGCAGTCTTTCGATGCCAAAGAAGGCATCATGATGAACAGCGAAGGCCCCGAACTTAATCTCAATGGACTTACCGTCAAGGAAGCTATTGCTGCAACAAAAAAATTTATAAAGGAAAAAGGCATAGGCCGTGTTAAGGTTAACTATCGTCTGCGTGATGCCATATTCTCGCGTCAGCGCTATTGGGGCGAACCTTTCCCCGTATACTACAAGGAGGGTATACCTTGTATGCTCGATGACAAGGACCTGCCGCTGTTGTTGCCCGAAATAGATGCATATTTGCCTACAGAAAAAGGTGAGCCGCCATTGGGACGTGCCAAGAACTGGAAAACTGCCGATGGCTATCCCTTGGAACTGAACACTATGCCGGGATTTGCCGGCAGTTCGGCTTACTATCTGCGATACATGGATCCGCGCAATCACTATGCACTTGTATCCAAAGAGGCTGACGAGTACTGGCGCAATGTCGACCTATATATAGGAGGCACCGAACATGCCACGGGACACTTGATTTACAGTCGCTTTTGGAATAAGTTCCTTTATGACCTCGGAATAGTGGTAGAGGAAGAACCTTTCAAAAAACTCATAAACCAAGGCATGATACAAGGGCGCTCGAACTTCGTATACCGCATCAAGGATACTAATACCTTTGTGAGTGCAGGCAAGAAGAAAGACTACGATGTAACTCCCATACATGTGGACGTCAATATAGTAAAGAACGATGTACTCGACACGGAAGCCTTCCGTAGATGGCGTCCCGAATACAACGATGCTCAATTCGTCCTCGAGGATGACGGCCGCTATATATGCGGATATGCAGTCGAAAAGATGTCCAAATCGATGTTCAACGTTGTCAATCCCGATGATATAGTAGCCACTTATGGTGCAGACACTCTGCGTCTCTACGAGATGTTCCTCGGTCCTTTGGAGCAGTCCAAGCCGTGGGATACTAACGGTATAGACGGTGTAAATAGATTTCTCAAAAAATTGTGGGCTCTCTTCTACAAAGGAGAAGAATTTTTGCCGGATGACAGCGCCGCTTCCGAAGAAGACCTGCGCAGTCTCCATCGTCTTATAGCCAAGGTTACGGCCGACATTGACAATTTCTCTTTCAACACCTCGGTGGCCGCCTTTATGATATGTGTAAACGAACTTACCTCGCATCGCTGCCGCAGCCGACAGGTATTGCAATCGCTTTTGGTGTTGCTTACACCATTTGCGCCGCATATTGCCGAAGAATTGTGGCATGCCCTTGGCAACACTACCACCATCTGCGATGCCCAATGGCCGCAAGCCGAGGAACGCTATCTCAAAGCCGATACACAGACGTATGCCGTATCCTTCAACGGCAAGGCACGCTTTACCATTACTGTGGCTGCCGGTACCGAACGCGCCGATGTCGAGCGTTTGGCACTCAGCAATTCCGCCGCTACCAAGTGGTTGGAAGGCAAGCAGATTGTAAAAATTATAGTAGTGCCGGGCAAGATAGTTAATGTCGTAGTTAAATAAAAAACATTCCAATAAAACAATCATACAATAGACATAAAACACTATCTAATCACACCTCTTGCAAAATAAATAATAATATGGAATACGATTATTTGGTCATAGGCTCCGGTATAGCCGGCATGAGTTTTGCCCTTAAAGTGGCTGAGCACGGTCGTGTAGCTTTGATATGCAAGACTACTCTCGATGAGGCCAACACTGCATTGGCACAAGGCGGGGTCGCTTCGGTGACCAATCTTGCCGTGGACAACTTCGAGAAACACATACATGATACTATGGTAGCCGGAGACTGGCTCTCCGACCCGGCAGCAGTACGCGCCGTGGTCACCGGAGCGCCCAAGGGTATCAAAGATCTGCTGTCTTGGGGTGTGAACTTTGACCGTCGCGAAGACGGGTCTTTTGACTTGCACCGCGAGGGTGGACATAGCGAATTCAGAATACTGCATCACGCCGACAACACCGGATTCGAAATACAACGCGGTCTTATAGAGGCAGTGCGACATAACCCCAATATAGACATCTACGAGCATCATTTTGCCATAGAAATCATCACCCAACACCATTTGGGACGCATAGTGACACGCCGAACTCCTGACATAACTTGCTATGGAGCATATGTACTGGACCAAGAGACAGGCAAGGTTGAAAAATTCCTTGCACGCGTAACTGTCATGGCTACCGGCGGTGTCGGCGCCGTATACCAGACAACAACCAATCCGCTTGTAGCCACCGGCGATGGTATAGCTATGGTATACCGTGCCAAGGGAACGGTCAAAGATATGGAATTTATACAGTTCCATCCTACGGCGTTGTTCCACCCGGGCGATCGTCCATCATTCCTTATTACCGAAGCCATGCGCGGCTATGGTGCGGTATTGCGCAACCTACGTGGTGATGAATTCATGCAGAAGTATGACCCGAGATTGTCGCTGGCGCCGCGCGACATTGTTGCACGCGCTATAGACAGCGAAATGAAACTCTACGGCGACGACCATGTATATCTTGACGTAACGCACAAAGACCCCGAAGAGACACGCCATCACTTCCCCAATATTTATCAGAAGTGCTTGAGCCTCGGCATAGATATCACCAAAGATTATATTCCCGTGGCACCGGCTGCCCATTACCTTTGCGGCGGCATCGCCGTCGATCTGGACGGTCAGTCTTCGATACATCGTTTGTATGCTTTGGGCGAATGCAGCCGCACGGGACTACACGGAGGCAACCGCTTGGCATCCAACTCGCTGATAGAAGCTGTGGTATATGCCGATGCGGCAGCACGACACGCCGTGGCCCATGCCCCCGGATACGAATTGCGCCATGATGTCCCGGACTGGAACGACGAGGGTACACGCCATCCCGAAGAAATGGTGTTAATCACCCAAAGTATCAAGGAAGTCAACCAAATCATGGGTACATACGTGGGTATTGTGCGCTCTAATCTACGTCTTGACCGTGCCTGGAATCGTCTCGATATACTGTACGAAGAAACCGAGAAACTATTCAAGGAATCAAAAGTGTCACGTGATATTTGCGAATTGCGCAATATCATCAACGTGGGCTACCTGATTATGCGGCAAGCCAAGGAACGCCACGAGTCGCGAGGCTTGCACTACACTGTGGACTATCCCCCGGTACCGCACGACCATCAGTGAAAATGAAGCGGCGCAGCATGGTCATAGCGCTGGCCGCCGTAGCAATCATGGTAGCCGGCACGCTATGTTCCGCCTCAGGGCAGGAACATGGCCCGGATATGCGCCTGCCTTCTGCACGCGAAAATATTTACCAAGGATACAACTTCGTAGTCGATCCGGAAACGGGCGACACAATGACAATATTTTTCCTTCGTCCTTTCACGGTGTATCCGCCTATGAAATTCCGAAACAAGAAGGAAGAGGAATTCTATTGGCGAACCGTGCGCAATGTCAAGGTAACCCTTCCGTATGCCAAAATGATACGCGAGACACTTATCGAGACATACGAGTACATAGAGACTTTTGACACACAGAAGGAGCGTGAGCAATATCTCAAACGCATGGAAAAGGAACTTTTCAAACAGTACAAGCCAATACTCAAGCGACTGAGCAAAAGCCAGGCGCGGCTTTTGGTAAAGCTTATACAACGCGAAACCGACCAATCGTCATACGAAATTGTCAAGGCATTTCTCGGTAGCTTTCGAGCCGTATTTTGGCAAGGCTTCGGAAGGCTTTTCGGCGTCAACCTGCGAGGCAAGTTCCAACCCGAGAAGAAACGTGAAGACGCCATCATAGAACGCGTGGCTACGCTTGTCGAACAAGGCTCATTATAACACCGCTGCCGACCATGGATATAGACAAAATACTGGGAAGATACGGGTCGTACCTCACTGTCGAGCGTGGATACAGCGACAACACGCGCGATGCATACGTCACGGACGTTTCAAAGCTACTCAATGCGCTTGCTGCCGCCGATATCGACCCGACCAAGGCCACTGTGGACGACTTGCGTACATTCATGGGCGACTTGCACGACCTCGGTATCATGCCGCGCTCGTGCGCACGCATACTCAGCGGCATCAAGAATTTTTACCGTTATCTGCGTCTCGATGGCATCATGGAAACCGATCCTACCGAATTGCTCGAAAGTCCGTCCGTGGGGTCGCGTCTGCCCTCGGTACTCTCATTGGAAGAAATAGACGCCTTGATAGCGGCTATGGAGGACACCCCTACGGGACGCCGCAATCGCGCAATCGTAGAAACCATGTACGGTTGCGGACTGCGTGTCTCCGAGTTGTGTGCACTGCAGATTTCGCACATAGACTTTCGCAATGCGGTAATGCTTATAAGAGGTAAAGGCTCCAAGGAACGACTCGTGCCGGTCAACGAAGTGGCATTGACGCGCATAAAAAACTATGTGGACACCGACCGTAATGATGTTCCTATAGCATCGGTCGATGCCGATACGGTGTTCCTCAACAGCCGTGGCCGACATCTGTCGCGTGTTATGATTTTCTACATATTGCGCGATGCGGCGGCGTGTGCCGGCATACGCACTCCACTGTCGCCGCACACGCTGCGACACTCTTTTGCCACCCATCTTCTTGAAGGCGGCGCCAACCTCCGTTCAATACAGCAGATGCTGGGACATGAGTCTATAGCCACCACGCAGATATATCTCCATATCGAAAACTCACGTCTGCGCCAGGAGATACTCGAACATCACCCCCGTTACAGACAAAATACAACCAAGACACCCAACGGCTGACATCCATCATACAACCTAAAAGACTGATAACAAATATATTTACTAATATCCGAATAACATCCACACCCAAAGACATGTCCACCATATACCTGAACCTCGGCAGCAACCTCGGCGACCGTCGCGCCAATATCGAAAGAGCCATACTCATGCTGGCATCACGCTATCCCCGGTCTCGCATACGGCGTGCCCCGGAAATACAGAGCGATGCATGGGGCTTCGATACAGTCAACCGGTTTATCAACGTCGGCATCGCCATCGATCTCCCGGAGGGACAGCAAGTGGAACCCCTTGCATTATTGGATCAAATACAGGCTATAGAGCAGATCATAGCCCCCGGCGAGACACACCGCAACTCCTTGGGCGACTACATAGACCGTAGCATCGACATCGACATCATAGCCATAGACGACTTGGTGTATTCGCATCCGCGGCTCAAAATTCCGCATCCGCATGCTGCCGCACGCACGTTTGTCATGAGACCCATGCACTTCCTGCGCCCCGGATGGACGCCCGAAAGCACCATGACCGCCGGTGCGCCACGCAAAAAAACCACCGCAGAGATGCACCGCGATACTATAGAGCAATTCCATTCCAAGGAAAAACTGCCGTTGATAATAGTACTGGACAACATACGCTCGCTCAATAATATAGGTGCAATTTTTCGTACATGTGACGCCTTTGCCGTGCGACATGTGTGCCTGTGCGGCATCACCGCCACACCTCCATCGGTGGAGATACACAAGACAGCCCTCGGTGCCGAAGATTCGGTGGACTGGTCTTACTATGACAATACCCTCGAAGCCATATCCGTATTGCACAGCCGCGGATATGCTGTGTGCTGTCTCGAGCAGGTGCACGGAAGTGTTTCGCTCCAAGATTTTGCGCCAACGGACGGACGCGGATATGCAATAGTCGTAGGCAACGAGGTTGATGGCGTGGACCCGGCCGTGGTGGCTGCCAGCGACATCTATCTCGAAATACCGCAATTCGGTACCAAACATTCGCTCAATGTCAGCGTCTCTGCCGCCATAGCCATGTGGCACATAGCCATGCGTCTTACCGGCAACACCTGACGATATCCCGCCACCACCGCCTTTCACGCTTTAAGAAAAATGGCTACCTTTGCGGTAGTATTAAAGGACCATGAAATGAAAGCAGAAGAAATCAAACAATTATTCGAGAGCTTCGAGGCCATAGCCATAGAATATGACGGCATCGAATGTTGGAGTGCACGTGAGCTTTACCCTGTATTGGGATATGCAAAATGGGAAAGGTTTAAAGATGCCATTGCCCGAGCCAAAGAGTCATGTATAAATGCAGGAGAATCAATTCCTAATCATTTTCCCGACGTCGGGAAAATGATAGAGCTACCAAAAGGCGCTAAACGTCAGATAGATGACATACTGTTGACGCGCTATGCCTGCTACCTTATAGCCCAAAACGGCGACCCTCGGAAGCCAGAAATAGCATTTGCACAAAACTATTTTGCCGTACAGACGCGCCGTGCCGAGATTGTCCAACAACGCATCCTCGACCACGAACGCGTACAAGCTCGCGCCAAACTTGCCGAGACAGAAAACCGCCTTTCGGGCGTATTATACGAACGCGGGGTTGACTCGAAGGGATTTGGAATAATACGTACCAAAGGCGACCGGGCTCTATTCGGCCTCAATACAGCGCTTATGAAGCGCCGCGTCGGCGCACCCGATAAACGCCCCCTTGCCGACTTCCTTTCGACTGTCGCAATTAAAGCCAAAGACTTGGCCGCGGAAATGACATCGGTTAATGTCCAACAAAAAGACCTTCGCGGACAAATTGCGATAGAGGGCGAACACGTAGACAACAATACCGCAGTACGCGGAATGTTGCTTGACCGTGGCATCCGCCCCGAAACCCTGCCACCGGGCGAGGACGTCAAGAAAGTAGAACGCCGCTTGAAGGCTGACGAGAAAAAGATACTTCCCAAACCATCAAAGAAAAAGTAATGGCCAACGAATCACTGTCTGCGGCTAAGGCCGCAAAGAACGATGAGTTCTACACGCAGTACTACGACATCGAGCGCCTTGGTCGGTATATGGCGGAGACATCCCGGCGCCTGATACAATATATAAAAATATAATATACAGCTATAAATACGTATCACACAAGTTGTTAGCGGCGTGATGGCGCACAATGCGGCATCTCGCCGCCAACTATTTTGCGGCGGAATAGCTGCTATGTTAAAGATTATTGCTACCTTTGAATGCACGTTAAACAGATTTACCCTCTGAGTAATGATACAAAGCGATTGATTCACAACTATTTCGGGACTGCGTATGGTTTCGAAAGAGTCTTTAGTGCCTTTTCCAAAGGCTTATATTTAACATGAAAAATTGTAATTAGATATATCAATATTCACCCTAACCACTAAATCACATTTTTTGGAATGAAAAGACTATTATCAGTATTCGTGGTGATGTGCCTGACATGCATAGGCATGCTCGCCCAAGGCACCATGAAATGTACCGGTATTGTCGTTGACCAAGACGGCGAACCTATCATTGGCGCCAGTGTGGTCATCACCGGCAAGAATGCCGTAGGCACCACTGATGTCGACGGACACTTCAACGTGACCGTCCCGGCCAAGACATCCACACTCACTTTCAGCTTTGTAGGATGCAAAGCTGTCACAGTCGCCGCTGCCCGCAATATGGGAACCATCACCCTTTCCACGCAGGCCGAAGTTCTCAACGACGTCGTCGTTACGCAGTCTCTGGCTCGCACACGCCAGACCCCTGTGGCCGTCAGCCAGGTAAATGCCGCTGACATCGAGTACAAACTCGGTACGCAGGAACTCCCCGAAGTACTCAAAACCACTCCCGGCGTCTGGGCTACCAAAGACGGCGGTGGTTTTGGTGATGCCAAAATCAACATGCGCGGCTTCCAAAGCGCCAACGTCGCTGTCCTCGTCAACGGTATTCCCGTCAACGATATGGAAGGCGGCTGGGTGTACTGGTCCAACTGGGCAGGCCTTGGTGACGTGGCTTCCAACATCCAGACACAACGCGGTCTGGGTGCAGCCATACTCTCGGCTCCCTCTATCGGCGGTACCATCAACATCACTACTCGCAGCCTTGACGCCAAGCGCGGCGGCAGCGTGTTCTACGGATTTGGCAACGACGGCCTCAACAACATAGGCATGAACGTCTCCACCGGCCTGATGAAAAACGGCTGGGCCATCACTCTGCAAGGCGCTCGCCGCTGGGGTGACGGGTATGTACAGGGCACTGACTTCAACTCGTACAGCTACTTCCTCAACATCTCCAAGCGCATCAATGACCGTCATCAATTGTCTTTGACAGCCTTCGGCGCTCCCCAAAACCACAACAAGCGCTCAAGCCAGGACGGTCTTACCATCATGGAATATCAGACCTACGCCAAGCGCGTCATGGACAGCGACAGCCCCTACAAGTACAATCCCACTTACGGCTTCGGCCTTGACGGAAAGGTACGCAGCTCCAACCGCAACACCTACCACAAGCCACAAATTTCGCTGGCCCACATCTGGCAGATTGACGACAAGTCCTCGCTGTCTACTACCGCATATGTCTCCATCGCTACCGGCGGCGGATACTCCGGCCAAGGCCGCGGAACATACAACGGCACTTCGCTGAGCAATTCCTCGTGGTATGGCGCAACCAACGGTGTGCCCAATACCCTCTTCCGCCACGAAGACGGAACCTTCGCTTACGACGAAATCCAACTGATGAACCGCGCATCCACCACCGGTTCGAATATGGTAATGTCTCAGTCCAACAACTCGCACAACTGGTACGGACTTATCTCGACATACAACAACCGCTTCTTTGACAATAAACTGCGCTTCACAGCCGGTATCGACATGCGCTACTATGTAGGCTTCCACAACAACAAAATCATAGACCTCTATGACGGCGAATACTACATGGACGACTCCAGCCGTAAGAATGTCAAGGTAGAAAACAACGCCGCTGCCGCCGACCCCAACTGGCGTTACGAAAAACTCGGTGTCGGTGATGTTGTATACCGCGACTACGAAGGACGCACCAACCAGGAAGGCGTATATGCACAAGGCGAATACACCCTGCTGGACCGTCGCATGAACATCGTCCTCTCCGGATCGTTGAGCAACACCGGATACCAGCGCGTCGACCACTTCTACTATGACAAGGAACACTCCAAATCCCCCACATACAACTTCCTGGGCGGAACGGCCAAGTTCGGTATCAACTACAACCTTGACCGCCACAACAATGTATACGGCAACGTCGGATACATCAGCCGCGCTCCCTTCTTCGCCTCCGGCGTATTCTTGAGCCAAGCAACATCCAATGCCGCCAACCCCGACCCCATCAACGAGAAAGTATTCTCCGCCGAATTGGGCTACGGCTTCGGCTCGCCCATATTCTCGGCCACCTTCAACGCCTATTACACCAAGTGGATGGACAAGACCACCACTCGTACTGGCAACATCGAAGTAGGCGAACACGCCGGTGACCGCTACTATATGAATATGGCCGGTGTAGACGCACGCCACATGGGTCTCGAATTGAACTTCACCTTCATCCCCGCACGCTGGATCGAAGTCAATGGTATGGCATCTATCGGCGACTATCAGTGGGATTCGAACTCGACCGGCTACTTCTACAACCAGCTTGGCCAACCTCTGGCCGACCTCGCAGGTTCTGTTGCCAGCGGCATCCTTGCCAAAGACCACATCCACGCCACACTCGAGCAAAAAGGCGTCAAAGTAGGCGGCAGTGCACAGATTACCGCCGCTCTCGGAGCAACCTTCCGTCCCTTCAAGGGCTTGCGCGTAGGCCTCGATTGGACCGTGGCCGCCAACAACTACAGCGACTACACCATAAGCTCATCGTCCTATACTCCCAACGGCACCGTCAAGGTGGCCGATCCATGGCGTATTCCCTGGGGACAACAGCTTGACCTCAACGCCGCCTATACCTTCGAAATCGGCGGCCTCAAAGCCACACTCTCCGGCAACGTGCACAATCTCTTCAACTACAACTACGTAGTCGACGCATACACCCCGTCGTCCGAAACCGGCACATGGGAAAATGCCTTCCGCGTATTCTACAGCTTCGGCCGCACTTACGCCATGAAACTTCGCGTCAACTTCTAATAACCCAACCAACATTCCACGACATACATCATTATGAAAACAAGATATATATTCAGCACGATGTTGGCAGCGGTCATGGGCTTGACACTCACCGCCTGCGACGAGAACGATTGGAACAACGACCTCGATGGATTCGAGGACCAAAAGGACCAGCCTATTTCCAACAAGCAGAACATAGAGTACACCCTCACTGCCGATGACTACAAGGCCATCGCCTCCAACGCCACAAACAAGGCTCTCGCAGGCGACGAATTCAAGGCCGACCTCGCTGCCGTGGCCACCCGCCAGGCTTTCTCCGATGCCATTCCGGCCGAGAAATACCTCCCGGCATTCCTCGCCTCCAATTCCTTCAAGTACTTTACTCTCACCGACGGCTCGGGCGTCAAAGTAACCTACAATGTTGCCGGTCCCGTAGCTCCCGAAGTCTCGGAAGCCGCCGCTGCACAGCAGTACACCGTCTCCACAGACGACTACAAGGCTTATGTATGGGAATCCGAAGACAACTTCATCGACGGATTTGCTCCCTCGCATCCCGCCAACAAGTACCTCGGCAAGATTCTCAAAAACGAAGCCGATGCTAACGACGGACTCTATTGCATAGTTTCGTACGCGCAGTCCGAGCAGGAACCTGTGTTCGGAAATGTTGGCGGTGGCGAAACCCCCTCCTTCACTCTTTCCGATGTCATCGGAAGCGTGAAAGTCGACGACCAGGTTGAAATCAACGCTGTCGTTACGGCTGTATGCGGCCAGGGATACGTCATCACCGACAATTCCGGCAGCATCTTCGTATACATGGGCAGCAGCTTCGACGCCAAATCGCAAGCTGTCGGCAATCAGGTTAAGGTTAACGGCACCATCGGCGCTTACAACAAGGGCTTCCAGGTGACCGGAGCCTCGGCCGAAGTCGAAATCGTCGGCACACAGGCAGTCACCTATCCCGCCGCCAAGTCTTACACCGCCGCCGAATGGGATCAGTTGATTACACGCACAGAAAACGAACTGGCTGTATACGCAACCATCAAAGGTAAAGTTACGGTAACCGAGCGCAACATCAACGTCAAACCCGAAGGCACCGAGAAAGCTCAAGGCAGTGTCTATGGTATCACTGATGCTCTGCGCGGCCTATTCACCAACGACGGCGAAGCCTCCATCACCGGATACTTCATCGCCATTGCCGGCGGCAGATTCTGCAACTTCGTAGTCACCGCCGTGGACGGCAAAACCGTCACCGCCGCCCCGCGTCGTCACAACGCACCGGCCGTAGCCGTGCCCACCACCGGATACAACGCCATGTACCGCTTCAACGGCGACAACTGGGTAGCCGCTTCGGGCTTCTGCGTCCTCAACCCCGGCGATTACACAGCCATGGGTCAGAAGTACCAGAACCTTACCGAGCCCACCAAGTACCTGCCGCGCTACCTCGCTGCCAAGTACCCCTATGCTCAGCCCGGCGAGTCCACCAATGTTGCTTACCTATACTATGACTCCAAGGCCAAGGTTACTTCGTACGCCTGCGACCCGTACATCTGCGGCGAAGACGGCGCTTGGACCCTCAACACCGGCATCACAGCGGTCACCAACCAGTTTGTACGCAACGCCGGCAAATGGATGTATGACCCCTGCGTCACCATCACCTTGCCCGCCGGTAAAGGCCAGGAACTCTCCACCAAGTACTATCAGGCTTGTGTAAATTGGGTATACGAAAACATCTGCGTGCCTCTGGGCGATACCGATATCAAGAGCGGTAAGTTCTACGTATCCTCCTATGGCAACAACGAGTACTATAGCGGCACATCCGCATACCAAGGCAACGTCGACCTGCGTCCCTCCGCAGCCAAGGGGCAGTATCCCGCCGAGTATCAAGATATGGACGATGCTGCTGTTGTAGCCCTCGAAAAGACTCGCTTCATGAACGAAGTTATGCCCGGTGCCCTGGCCACATTGCACGCCGATGCAGTTCCCGTAGCCGGAATAGATGTCATCTATACCATCAACTTCTATGCTTATGATGGCGCATCCACAACGCCATACACTGCTCGCTTCCGCGTCACCGCCCCCGGCAAGTTCGAACCCATCGACTGCACCTGGGACGCAAAATAAGCACGATATCATAATCCCATAATACAGGAGGGGAGGCGCCGCGACGTCTCCCCTCCGTAATTTTGTATGATGCTATGTTTCAGTCTAAGAACAAGCAAACAGAAGTAATTCCGATGCCGGGATTATGCTTATAAAAATTGATTTATACGCCGAATAAAAGCATTATGTCTGACAACGATTTTGGGGCTTATCCCTCTCACCCCGGAGAAGTACTCAAAGATGAAATCGAGTACCGAAAAATTTCCCAACGGAAGTTGGCGGAGAATATTGTAATGTCGCATACGGCATTGAATGAAATCCTCAATGGCCGCAGGTCTCTTACTACGACTACGGCATTTCTCTTTGAGGCAGCTCTCGGAGTTCCTGCTGCATTATTATTGCGTATCCAATTACGCTATGATATGCAAATGGCTAAATCGGAAAATAAACTGATTGATTGGATTCTATCAGAAAAAACAGCTGTTCTCTGACCTGAGACCTTACCGTATAACGAGAGTGATGTTCCGGCATTGCGCTCTTTTTTATAACCGAAAGGGTATAGTGCGCGAGTAAAAAACAATTAATATACCCCAAAAGGTATAATATCAAGAAAAATATGTAACTTTGTACCCGAAGAGGTATAGTTCCGCTGTCGGCGAGATGTGATGTAATCTTTTATGAGATGTCGTTTGTTGGCTTGAATTCGACATAACTCGGTATATTATAGCTTGATTTATAGCACGATTACAGAATATAATGAAGATATGAATAATTTGTCTGCCACCGTAAAAAAGCAACGCAAGAAGTATGGAATGACACAAGAAGAGTTGTCGATGAAGTCCGGCGTGGGACTGCGTTTTGTGCGCGATCTTGAGCAAGGCAAAGCATCGTTACGTCTCGACAAAGTCAATCAGCTCCTTGATTTTTTTAATTACGAGATGATTGCCGTCCCCAAGGGCAGAGAACAAAACACCGGCCAAGATCGCTTTCAGAACTAACCCTCAAATAATAGTGTATATTTATGAGACGAGCTCGGATATATTATAAAGATTTATTGGCCGGCATTTTGACGGAGGATGATACCGGCTACGAATTTGTCTATCTGCCCGAATACCTTTCGCCGGATACAGCGAAGCCTATCAGCTTGACTTTGCCACTGCAAAAAGAGGCATATAAGAGTCAAGTATTGTTCCCGTTTTTTGATGGTTTGATACCTGAGGGATGGTTGTTGGATGTAGCCTTGCGCAATACAGACATTAGCATTCTCGACCGAATGGCATTGTTGTTGACCTGTTGCAGGGATTGTATAGGTGCTGTAAGTGTTATTGCTATAGAAGATAAGGAGGAAAATTATGAGTAAGTGCTTGTTTTGCTACCGACCATTGAAAACGGGTGAAAAGGATATGCATCCGGCGTGCTGCGAAAAATTTTTTGGCACGACAGCATTACCGACGTTTGATTATACAATACGGCAACTTGACCGGTTGGCGATGCAAATTATTGAAAATCAGACATCGTTGACCGGAGTGCAGCCCAAGTTGTCGTTGCATCTAAAAGACCATGAAGGTAGCAAGCGATTGACTATTGTCGGACTTTGGGGCGGATATATCTGTAAGCCTCAGACCTCACAATACAAAATGATGCCGGAGGTCGAAGATTTAACTATGCATCTTGCCGAGGCGGCACATATCAATGTTGTTCCGCATACATTGATGCGAATGGCGGACGATTCGATATGCTATCTTACTCGGCGTATAGATCGGACTCCGAGCGGAGAAAAAATTGCGATGGAGGATATGTGTCAATTGACCGAACGACAGACCGAATATAAATACAAGAGTAGTTATGAACGTGTAGGCAAGACGATATTGAAATATTCATCGCTGCCCAAAATGGATGTCACAAATTACTTTGAGGTGGTGCTGTTTTGTTGGCTGACCGGAAATAACGATATGCACTTGAAAAACTTTTCGTTGTATGACGTCGGACAAGGTATATGTTTGGCTCCGGCCTATGACCTACTAAATGCGGCAATTATTAATCCAAAGGACGATGAGGAATTGGCGTTGACCTTGAATGGACGCAAGAAGAATCTGAAGCGAGAGGATTTTATCAAGGCGGCACAAGTGTTAGATATACAGCCGGTGGTGGTTACGCGCCTGATTGATAAATACATCAGACTGCAATACAAGTTTGAGGAGGTTATAAAAAGTTCTTTTCTAAGCCGGGATTTACAGGATAAGTATATCGATATGTTGAAAAAGCGTCTTAATAGGCTTAAACAGGACATAAAAGCATAATATTCGGCCTAATAAATAAGGTGCGATGATTATGCTGTCATTAATATATGACGCACGAAAAATATCCGGCATTTTGCCGTTTTGCACAAATCATACGTCCGTGGAGCATACCGAGTGTAGGGCGGTGAATTTTTCAGGCGGAAATGTCGGCGGAAATGCCTAACTTTGCAAGATAACCAAACAGCCACCGAAATATGACTACTGACAAGACCTTTGCCGAGCATTGCTACGGCATCTTCGAAGCCGCCACCGAGGCATACCATATCGCCGATGACATCGACGCTCCGTGCGCCAATCCGTATACACCCGGCACCATCGAGTATACACTCTTTGCCAAGAACCATATCGATGCCGCCCAATGGCATATGGAGGACATCATACGTGACCCGGACATCGACCCCGTGGAGGCCCTGGTGCTTAAGCGCCGCATCGACAAGTCCAACCAGGATCGCACCGATATGGTCGAGGAACTGGATACGTATTTCCGCGAAAAATACTCGGCAGTGGTGCCTCAACCCGATGCTACCATCAACACCGAGAGCCCCGCATGGGCGCTTGACCGTCTCAGCATATTGGCGCTGAAAATTTATCACATGGCCGAGCAAGTGGCACGTCAAGATGCTACTGCCGAGCACCGCGCACGCTGCGAAGCCAAACTCGAAGTGCTGCGCGAACAGCGTGCCGACCTCACCGCCGCCATCGACACCCTCCTGGAGGACATTGCTGCCGGACGTAAGTACATGAAGGTTTACCGCCAGATGAAAATGTACAACGACCCCTCCACCAACCCGGTCCTCTACGCCGCCGACAAAAAGTAACGCAGCCTCGTCTCACTATGTCTGACAATGTTGTACGCTTCATAGACTTATTTGCGGGTATCGGAGGTATCCGCACCGGCTTGTCTCAGGCTTTGATAGAAGCCGGGTTTGAGCCAAGGTGCGTTATGACTTCTGAAATAAAGCCTTATGCGATTAAAGTTCTTCAAGATAACTATGCCCATGACCGAATAGTTGGAGATATTACCCAAGTTCAGTCAAGAGACATACCAGATTTTGATATACTGTGTGCTGGATTCCCATGCCAAGCGTTTTCATCGGCAGGAAAAAGACAAGGATTTGCCGATACTCGTGGAACACTATTTTTTGAAGTTGAAAGAATATTACGAGATAAGAAACCAAAAGGGTTTATCTTAGAAAATGTTGAAGGACTTGTTAATCACGACAAGGGAAGGACCTTTCAAGTAATTATTTCCAGACTGCTCGAAATGGGATATAAAGTCAGTTATAAGGTGTTGAATTCTTCTGACTTTGGAGTCCCTCAAGAGAGAAAAAGAATATACATTATAGGTAGCTATATCGAGGCCCCTTTGATGGATTTTGCCAAAGAAAAAAGGAGTGTCATGAAAGACATCCTTGAGAATGGTAAGCCAACGAATGCCTCTCCTTTTATCGCGACCTTACTAAAGCATTTCACGATTGAGCAGCTTTATGGTAAAGCTATAAAAGACAAGCGTGGAGGTGCAACAAATATACATAGCTGGGATATTGAGTTAAAGGGTCCGATTTCTTCACAGCAAAAGAATCTCTTAAATAGCCTTTTAAGAGAAAGACGCAAAAAGAAATGGGCTGAAGAAATAGGTATCAAATGGATGGACGGGATGCCGCTTACCCAAGAACAAATCAAGACCTTTTTTGATGTGCCAAATCTTCAGGAATTGCTGGATGATCTTGTGCAAAAGGGATATTTAAAATACGAGTATCCCAAGCAACTTGTACAAACGATGGATTTGTTCGGTAATATGAAAACTGAGCGGAAGGCAGATCCGTCATTGCCAAGAGGATATAATATTGTCGCAGGGAAACTAAGTTTCGAAATTAATAAAGTTATCGGACCGGAAGAAATAGCCCCAACATTGGTCGCAATGGATATGCAAAAACTATATGTTGCAGATAATGGCGGATTACGTAAATTAACCATTAGGGAAGGTTTGCGACTATTTGGATATCCGGAGACAATGACGCTGAACGTGTCCGAAAAAGAAGGCTTTGATTTACTGGGTAATACTGTTGTTGTGCCTGTAATTAAAGCTGTTGCAACAAATCTAATAAAAACAATATATAAAACTGAAAACAATGTCAGTCAAGTTAACGGCCGAACAATTGTACGAGACTCTTATCTCCAAAGATAAGATTACAAGTGTTGAGGGACAAATACGGTTTTTCCTTGGCGATGTAGATATAATCGTCAAGCAGAAGGATGTAGTAGGTAATATAATACAGGAGTGGCTGGAAGGGTGGCTGTCAAAACGAGGTATTGCATTTGACCGCAATAACAACACTCAGATGCCACCGGATATTTTTCTTGACCCCGAAGACCATACACATAATTTAGTAGAGGTTAAGGCTTTTAATCGTGAAGCATCTCCGGGATTCGACATAGCTGATTTCCGTGCGTATGCGAACGAGATTATTCGTGCTCCATGGATGCTGCATTCCAAGTATTTGATTTTTGGCTATAAAATGTCAAATGATGGAATAGTAACAATTGCTGATTTATGGCTAAAAAATGTATGGGAAATATGTAGAGCTATGGATAGATGGGCATTAAATGTCCAATATAAGAATCGTGTCATTCATAAAATTCGTCCGGCTACATGGTATAGTAAGAATAAACGTTATCCATTGTTTGAATCCTTGGAACATTATTTATCCGCTATAGAGGAGACTATGTTTAGATACCCGGATACACACGGTATTGTGGTTGGATGGAAGAAAAAGATGGAGGACGCATATTTTAATTTCTACGGGACACGGATATCGATTCCGAGATGGGACGATATAGAGTCTATTTATCGTCCTGAACAATAAAGTATAATGGGCTACAAATCAGCGATGATACGAACGGTGGCTGTGGCACGGTTTTCGGCCATGGGGGACATCGCGATGACGGTACCGGCAGTGTATGCCGCGTGTGCCGCCAATCCGGATGTGCGCTTCGTGGTGGTGACGCGCAAGGCGTTTGCGCCGATATACGGACAGCGGCCGGACAATCTCGAGGTGCTCGGCATCGACTTACGCGAAGGCCGATATAAGGGCGCTATCGGAATGTGGCGCTTGGCATCGGACTTGCGCCGAAAAGGTGTAACCGACTTTGCCGATTTGCACAATGTATTACGCACCGGAATTTTGTCGCAATGTCTGCGACTGCATGGTGTGCGTGTGCGCCGTCTGGACAAGCAACGCCGACAGCGTCGCCGCCTGTGTGCTGCCGGAGCCTTGGCGGCTCAACCGTTGGAGCGCGTCATCGACCGTTATGCGGACGTATTTATCGCACTCGGATTGGAGTGTCATCCGAACGAATTTGCCGGGTACAGCAGTGAAGCCGTGGCGGAGGACTGCCCATCGGCAGCAGTTACACGTATAGGCATTGCTCCCTTTGCGGCACATCGCGGCAAGGTGTATCCGCCGGAGCGTATGCTTGCCGTAGTCGAAGAACTGGCGCACCGTCAGGGCACACGGATATACCTCTTCGGCGGCGGCAAGACCGAGACGCCGGTACTGGCGCAATGGAAGGCGCAGTTGAGTGCCAAAGGTCTCGATGTGGTCGATATGGCTGCGGCTAAGGCCGGATTTGCCGGCGAAATAGACGTAATCTCGCGTCTGGACGCTATGGTGTCTATGGACAGCGGCAATATGCACTTGGCGGCGCTGTGCCGCGTTCCCGTGGTCAGCATCTGGGGTGCGACGCATCCCGCGGCCGGCTTCACGCCGTGGAAGGGTGAGGCCTCGCTGATGCTTGGTGATGACACCCTTGCGTGTCGTCCTTGCTCGATTTTCGGCAAAAAGGAATGTCGCTTCGGCGACTATCGATGTTTCGATGCCGTCACCCCGCAGGCCATCGTAGATGCCGTGGATCGCGCCGTCAATATCAAACGAACAGAACAATGAATCAAGAACAGGATTTCGATATACGCAACTCCGAGCGGGACAAGGACTTCGAGCGAGCCTTACGCCCCAATCATTTCGAAGCCTTCAACGGGCAGGAAAAGATTGTTGCCAACCTCAAGGTCTTTGTCGAGGCGGCGCGTATGCGCCATGAGGCCTTGGATCATATATTACTTTTCGGGCCTCCCGGACTGGGCAAGACTACGCTCGCCGGCATCATAGCCAACGAATTGGGCGTAGGCTTCAAGGTCACCAGCGGCCCGGTGCTGGACAAGCCCGGTGACTTGGCCGGCATTCTGACCACGCTCGAAGAAAACGATGTCCTGTTTATAGACGAGATACACCGCCTCAGTCCAGTGGTTGAGGAGTACCTGTACTCTGCCATGGAGGACTACCGCATAGACATTATGATAGACAAGGGCCCGGGGGCGCGTTCGGTGCAATTATCATTGAGCCCGTTTACGCTCGTGGGTGCCACCACTCGCAGCGGCCTGCTGACGGCTCCCCTGCGTGCGCGTTTCGGTATCAATTGCCATCTCGAATATTACGATCACGCCACCTTGGAGCGCATTATACGGCGCAGTGCGGCGTTGCTGAAGGTTCCCATTACCGATGATGCGGCCCTTGAGATAGCTATGCGTAGTCGCGGCACGCCGCGTATTGCCAATGCCTTGCTGCGCCGTGTGCGCGATTTTGCTATGGTCAAAAGCGACGGCACCATCGACATGGCCATTGCGCGATATGCGCTCGAGGCGCTTAATATTGATAGGTACGGCCTTGATGAGATTGACAACAAGCTGTTGTCCACGATTATACACAAGTTCGGCGGAGGGCCGGTGGGGCTGTCCACCATAGCCACAGCCTTGGGCGAGGACACCGGCACCGTCGAGGAGGTGTACGAGCCTTACTTGATACAGGAGGGTTTTGTCAAGCGCACTCCGCGCGGGCGCGAAGTCACGCTAAAGGCTTTCAAACATTTGGGCGTCAAGATGTCGGCGGACGATATGCCTGGACTTTTTGACAACCTCGACGCATAGACATACGATATGGGTTCGATAAAATCATTGATGAAAGATACGGCCATATACGGCCTGAGCAGTATCATCGGGCGCTTTCTCAACTGGTGTCTGGTGCCGCTATATACCATCAAATTCACCCCGGCCGAGTATGGCGTTAACACCTACGTGTACTCGGTGGTGGCCTTGGCGCTCATAGTACTGACATATGGTATGGAAACGGGCTTCTTCCGTTTTGCCAATCACGACCGTTGGAAAGACCCCATGGAGGTATATTCCACCTCGCTGATATCGCTGGCGGTATCCTCTACAGCCTTTGTGGTGCTGGTGGCGCTGTTTCTCGACCCGGTGACGACGTGGATGGAGTGCGACGGCCATCCGGAATATGTAATGATGATGGCCGTATGCGTGGCCGCCGATGCCTTTACGGCCATACCGTTCTCGTATCTACGCTATCGCAAGCGCCCCGTGCGCTTTGCGGTGCTGCGACTTGTCAATATAGGCGTCAACATCGTGCTCAATCTGTTCTTCATTCTGCTGTGTCCGTGGCTGATGCGCGTAGCTCCGGCCACCGTGTCATGGTTCTACAATCCTTCTTTCGGCATAGGATACATATTTTTGGCCAATCTCATATCGTCGTTACTGACGCTGGTGATGCTGTTGCCCGAGTTGCGCGGCTTCCGCTGGCGCTTCAACAGCCGCCTGTGGCATTCGATGATTGTGTACTCGGCGCCGCTGCTGGTGCTGGGCGTTGCCGGAATTATGAACCAGACCATAGACAAAATCCTGTATCCGTCGCTGGTAGCGGACAAGGCGCAGGCTATGGACGGCTTGGGCATCTACGGAGCCAATTACAAGATTGCCATTGTGATGGTGATGTTCATACAGGCCTTCCGTTTTGCTTACGAGCCTTTTATCTTTGCCCAAAGTCGCGATAAGGGCGAAGAACGCCTCCAAGCCTATCGCGATGCCATGAAGTATTTCGTCATATTCGCCTTGGTGATTTTCCTCGGTGTGATGTTCTATATAGACATCCTTAAGTACTTTATTTCGCCCAAATATTTCAGCGGTTTGCAGGTGGTGCCGATAGTGATGCTTGCCGAGCTTTTTTTCGGCATATTCTTCAATCTCTCGCTGTGGTACAAGCTTACGGACAAGACCGTCTGGGGTATGTACTTCTCGCTGCTGGGTTTGGGCATAACCATTCTCGGCAATGTCATTCTGGTGCCGCGTATGGGGTATATGGGCTGTGCTTGGGCGGCGCTGGCATGCTATACGGTGATGATGGTCGCCAGCTACTTTGTAGGCCGAGCCAAGTATCCTATCGGCTATCCGTTGCGACGCATCGCCGCTTATTTTGTCCTTGCGGCAGTGTTATACGCTGTGGGAATGTACGTTATTGATATGCCGCAGGTATGGTTGCGTCTGCCCCTGCGCACACTGCTTATTGCGGCTTTTGTCATTGTAGTCATACGCCACGAGGGTATACGGCTGCCCAAACGCTTGCACCTGTCACGATGAAAATCACCCTTGTCACACATAGCGACAGTCGCGGCGGCGCCGCCGTGGTCACCCTGCGCCTTGCGCACGCCTTGCGCGACTGCGGAGTGGACGTTGTGGTGCTGGCTGCCAACGTCTCTGCGGACGATCCGGTGGTCAGGCCGTTAGCATCGTCTACGGCGGTGCACATGGCTTTTCTGGCCGAGCATATAGACATCTTCCGCCATCGCGGGGTTCGGCGCGACAATCTCTTCAAGATTTCTACGGCTACGGCCGGACTGCCGCTGTGGCAGCATCCGGATATTGCAGATGCAGATGTCGTGGTTCTCGGCTGGGTCAATCAGGGAACGGTGTCGCTGCGCGGCATACAACGGCTGCACGCCGCATTTCCCGATAAGCACATACTGTGGGTGATGCACGACCTATGGAATGCCACCGGCATTTGCCACCATACCGTGGACGGCTGCGACCGCCTTACGGGCGTTTGCGGCGCTTGTCCGCTGTTGCACGGACGGCCTCATGCCACCGACCTGTCCACGCGTACACAGGCAGCCAAGAAGGCTTTATACGAAGCCGTGCCCATACGCTTTGTCGCCGTCAGCAATTGGCTGGCTGAACGTTGTCGCGAGTCTTCGCTGATGCGTGATGCAGACATCTCGGTGGTGCCTAATGCCTTCCCGGTGGAATCATTCATGCCTGTCGGCGAAGTGGCTGCCTTCCCGGACATGCCGCAGGATGCACGCGTCATCGTCATGGGTGCAGCACGTCTTGACGACCCAATCAAAAACCTCCCTTTGGCCGTGGAGGCGCTCAATGCTGTTACGGCCGATGGCGCTTTCGCGGTATTTTTCGGCGAAATACGCGATGCTCATGCCTTGGACGAGCTGCGTATGCCACACCTCGCCCTCGGACGTGTGGGCATGGAGATGTTGCCGTTGCTGTATAGACGCGCTGACATCGTGCTTTCGACTTCGCGACATGAGACGCTCCCCGGCACGCTTATCGAAGGCATAGCCTGCGGCGCACGTGCGGTCACTACCTCGCACGGCGGGCAGTCGGACATCGTCACGGATACTTCGCTGGGCTCGCTGTGTCCCGACGACCCCAAAGCCATAGCCTCTGCCATAGATGCACAACTTGCCGAACGCGCCTCCTGCCGTGATATTGCAGCCGACCGCGCTGCCATGCATACAGCCATAGCCGACCGCTTTGCCGCCTCGGCCATAGCCGATCGCTTCCTGTCGCTTTTGACTTCCCGTCCGCAGCAGTGAGCAGCCGCTGCCTCGACCGCCAGCCACAGCACCGACGTACAAGAAGCCCAGCCGCCGAGGAAGCCTCACCTCTGAATAGCAGCCGATAGTTGGCTATCCCGACAAACACCACCTCTTCCGAGGTAGCCAATTACGACCACCAAAGACCGCTCAACATCCGCTTACCCTCATCGACCACAACCACATTTCACCACCTCCGCTTAAAAAAATCCCCGGACGAAAGCCCGAGGATTTGCATGTGGAGATTGTGTGGCTTAGGCAATAACGCCATTTCGTCTGAGTACCTGTTCTGCGTACTCACAGTCTTTTCTGTCTCTCGATGGTGGATTTTTGATGAACTCGAAGCAATAAGCCACGAGAAGACATAGACCGTTGTTTTGGATTAAGAACTTCCCCTCATCATCGCTAACATTAGATAGAGCGCAGAACTCTTCAGCCATGATAATTTTGGTTTCGTCATCCCACGATGTCATTGAAGCGAATCCTTTGTTTGATAGCCACTCAAAGATAGAGTAGTCATCGCACATTTTGTGAACTTCATCTTTTGGAAGAGACTCACCGTTGTCTATGAGAGAGTTAATCTCAAAGCCCAACAAGGAGAAGATTCCAGGCTGGAAATCCAACCATCTTTTGGGTGTGTTAATCATGAATTTAAAAATTTGTCATGCCCAATATTAGGCATATTGTAAAGTTAGTAATTATTTTTGATTTACAAGCAATGCGGGCAATGAAAAATTAAGACAGAGAAGTCAGTGGACGGCGAACTAGTTCTCTTGTAATGGCTTCAAGTGTGCTGCCATTTTTGCGCATATGGAAAAATTGTGTACCTTTGCGCTTGGGTTAAGTGACTATACATAGCAATACAAAGTTATTTAATCTTTGGGAGACTTCGGTCTCCTTTTTTATTTTGTATTGCCTCTTGACGTGCTTTTTCAGAAATCTCTCACCACGGGGCCGCCCCGTGGTGAGAGGCTAATGTTTTTGCACTTCGTTTAAGAATCTACAGAGTGGAAAACAGGCGGCAACATATTTTCCAAGCAACAAGCATACACGATGCTTGATGCTGCGAGTGATATTCTTGAACGAATGTTCGATGACCCCGAAGCAGATGCGGAACTGCGTTCCTATCTCGAGGGCATCAATGGTGAAATCTCTAACATTTTACCTATACTAAAATGAAAGATTTACCGCTCAACATTCGTACTTTGCCGGGAGCAGAAGTGCTTGAACACATCAACTGCGCCTACGTCGCCAGGCGATTTTTCAATCGCTCTCGTTCATGATTCATTCATCGGCTCAACAATAACATTGTCAACGGCAAGCCTGTGAGTTTCACCGATGCAGAACTTCGCACGCTTCGTTCTGCACTTCGCACTCTCAGTAATGAAATTCTTAATTATTCCTCAAACCTCCCAAACACTGAAAGTATGGATATTAAAGTTTACGTCATCACCGACCAAACCGCAATCGACCTAATCACCAACAACGACCTCGACGGCTTCAAACCTTATCTCGCCGAGGACGACACGCTCTATTTCCCCGAGCCCGAAACATTCGCTTCCGAGGAAGAAGCCCTCGCTTTCTGTGCAGGCATCGGCTACGGCATTGATGAACGCGCACCGATAGAGCGTTTACCGCTCCGCTCGTGCGAGCCTGCCGATGTACCTTTTATTGAAGCGATTGAGAATTACTGAATAAGAATATCTTAAAAATGTTATCTCTGCTCCATAAACGAACATATGGAGCGGAAATTTTTACATTTTCGCAGATCCAAATAGTTTATTGTACTCGTCTTCGTTATATTCAATATATTTATCAAGTTTGCTAATTGCATTCTTGGGGTCTTGAAATGTTCCTATATATTCTCTTTCCGACCTTATTATTAGACTTTCATTCTGGGAGGTTATTATAATCAGCCCACTAAAATTGAAGCCTGAAACACAAAAAGATATCTGTGCTTCATTAATAAGAATCTTTGTAATTCCCCACGATCTGACTATAATGTCATTCGCTAAACATTCCCTAAGGAATCTTGAAATTGAGCGTTTTAGTATCATATTATATCTAATATAAATTGCCCTGCAAAGATAGTGAATATAATATACTTTGCCAAATATATTCACTTTGTTTTCTTAAAAAAATATTCTTTCTAATATATTTTGTATCTTTGCAGACAAAAAATGATATGCTTGAACGATTGCGTGACATTCTCAAAGAACGAGGACTGACTTTGAAGGCATTTTCTGAAATGTCTGGAATTAGTCAGCCTAATCTTAGCAATTATATTAATGGGAACATATCTCCCACATTGGACACCTTGGAAAAAATAGCTAAGGCACTCAATGTTGAGATTCAAGACTTGTTCCCTCAGAAAGAGAGCATTGAATTATTTGCCCAAGTTAACGGTAAAAAGTACCGCATAACTGAACAGGATCTTTTAGATTTAATAAAATCAAAAGATGGATATGGATCTGAATAAATTAAATCAACTACTCCAAGACAAGAATATTTTTGTCATAGAAGAAATTCATAACGGCAAATCAAGCGAAAGTTATGTTCGTACTAAATTTGTCCAAGATAATGGATTTCGGTGGGAAACAGTAGTGCCCTATTATATACGTAGATCAGGCCTTTTCATTGAGACAGAAGAAGACCTAGCTGATTATCTTGATAAAATCAAGCCTTTCTTCACACGCCGATCAATGAAAAAATGGGCGCAGACCGAACGCGCAAAATGGGCACAATCTAATGCAGATGTAACTAAAGAATTCTTTTTTTTGCTCTTATCATTTAAGGAAGAGACCGATTTTCCAGCGAACGATAATCCCGCACGAAGAATACAAGACATTAAGGATGCTGGTTATACAGTCGCAAGTATTCCGGGAGGTCCCAAAAAGAAAACCAAAAGAGTTCTTCTCCCCATTCCACTTAACAGCGAAATGGGATACGAGACTTTTACACCACAGTTTAAAGCTCGCGTTATAAGACTTCTTAAAGGAATTAATGCATTTGAAGCACGTCCGACAACTGTAAAAGGTCTAATACCGGACCACAAATTTTCGGAAGTTAGATGGGACGAAGAAACTAAGGCTGAGAACTCAATGGAAATGACAGACGAGGAAGTCATTGAAAAGTTCCAGTTATTGGACAATCAACGAAATCAGCAAAAAAGAGAAGTGTGTCGCCGCTGTTTCCAGGATGGAAAAAGAGGAGTCTTGTATGGTATTCCTTTCTTTTATTCGGGAACAATTGATTGGCCAAATGATGTACCTCAAGTAGGCAAAGCTGCTGAAAAGGGTTGTGTTGGATGTGCTTGGTATGACATCGAAAGATGGCGCAAAGAATTGATTGAGAAACTCCATGACAAATAAAATAAAAACATACGGAAGTCTATGTTCAGGTATAGAGGCTGCATCCTTTGTACTGGAGCCGCTTGGCCTTAAACCATTATGGCTATCAGAAATTGCTGAATTTCCCAAAAAATTTCTTGCGCATTCATACAGCCATATTAAAAACCTTGGGGATATGAACGACATCCCCCAAATGATTGAAGATGAGTCAATAGATTGTCCTGACTTATTATGTGGCGGAACGCCTTGTCAAGCTTTTTCTCTTGCTGGTTGGAAAAATGGGCTTAATGATGATAGAGGGCAATTAACACTGAAGTATATTGATATTCTAAATGCAATTGACGAGAAACGTCTTGCTTTAAAAGAGTCAAGAGCTGCTTTCATGTGGGAAAATGTCGAAGGAGTCTTAAAAGATAAGACCAATGCGTTCGGTTTCTTTTTGGCAGGACTATTAGATCTTAATAATCCAATTCAATGCCCTAAATGGCCTAACGCTGGATGCATTTTTGGTAAAAAACGCAATATAGCATGGCGAATTCTTGATGCAAAATTTTTTGGCGTTCCACAGCAACGGAAGCGTTTATATGTTGTTGGTGGAGGAAAAGACTTTAATCCTTTCTCAGTCCTTTTTGAGTTAGGAGATATTCTTCTAGACCCTTTACAGTCTACGATGAAAAAAGGTGCAGTACCTACTTTGTTTGATGATTCTGTTGTTGAAGAACGAGCTTTGTCTGCAATCAAATGTGGTCACGAAATAGAAGTTTTTAGGCAATATTCTGACTGTTTATATGCAGCTTATGGAACAAAGTGGAATGGAAATGCAGCATCTTTTAATGGATCACTATTTGTTTGCCAGGATAGCAGAGTTAGACGTCTCACCCCAAAAGAATGTGAAAGGCTAATGGGTTTTCCTGATGATTATACAAATATTTCACCTTCCGTTCGTGTAACAAATAGGTATCAAGCCATTGGCAATTCATGGGCTGTTCCAGTTGTTTCATGGGTCATGGATAGAATAATTAACCAATCATCTTCTGAATTTTTACCACCCAAAGATTTAATCGCCCAAAGATCTGATAGTTTTGACTTATATTTCTTTGACAATTTTGTTGCTTGTAGTCATTATTGGATAAATGCATCTACTTATCCTTATGACTTCAAGCTTGCACATATGCTTGACATCGTAGATACAGAGGTTGATGAAAAATATTATCTATCTCCTGCAGGATGTGCCGGAATTTTAAGAAGGAGTATTGAACGTAATGCTGGCATTAACGAACGATTAAAATATCATCTTATCAATGGATGCAAAGCATCACATGATTTAGTAATTGTCAGGAATGGATTGAAGCCAATATCAGAATTCTCTGATAGCGATATTGGTTTATCTGTAAAACTGTTTTAATATGGCAAAACGAGGTATTAAAGTTATTGACTTATTCTGTGGCATTGGAGGTCTTTCACACGGATTTGTGATGGAAGATTTCAATGTCGTTGCAGGATATGATATAGAACCTTCTTGTCAGTATGCATATGAAGAAAACAACCATGCCAAATTTTACAATCGCGATTTGACAATATTAAACGGTCAAGAACTCATTAAATTATATGGTAGTGCTTTAAGAATTTTGGTCGGTTGTGCCCCTTGTCAACCATTTTCTTCGTATAGTTTTAAAGTAAAGAAAAAGGATAATAATAAGGTAAATCTTTTGTATACTTTTAGTCGCCTAATAGAAGAAACTGAGCCCACAATAATCTCCATGGAGAATGTACCTCAATTAGTAGACTATAAAGAGGGGAGCATTTTCAGAGATTTTTGTGATAATCTCACCGCTCAAGGATACAAAATTTCTTATAGTGTGGTTTTCTGCCCTAATTATGGAATCCCGCAAAGACGAAAACGGTTGGTACTCCTTGCATCCAAATTAGGTCCGATTTCCTTAATTCCTCCTACACATTCTCCTAAAGAATATGTTACTGTTCGTGATGCAATTGGTGATTTACCTCACATTGAGGCTGGAGAAAGTGATCCGTCTGATGCATTACATCGTGCTCGACGACTCTCGGACACTAATTTATTAAGGATTCAATGTTCACTCCCAGGTGGAAGTTGGAGAACTTGGCCAGATCATTTAATTCCAGAGTGTTTTAAAAAAGAATCTGGTCATAGCTATGGCAGTGTTTATGGTAGAATGAAATGGGACCAACCGGCTCCAACGATGACCACACAATGTACAGGATTAGGAAATGGGCGTTTCGGCCATCCAGAACAGAATCGCGCTATCTCTTTAAGAGAGGCTGCAAGATTGCAAACATTCCCTGATACATACAGATTTTTTGGGCCATCAAAAGATTTCAACCCTTCTGTAATCTGCAAACAAATAGGTAATGCTGTCCCTCCGAAGTTGGGTCAAATAATTGCTCAAAGTATCGTTAATCATCTAAATTATCATGGATTATGGCGAAAAAGAAAGTAATCTCCGAAGATAATCTTCAAATAATTGAAGAACAACTTCAAAACTGTAGCATACCCTACAATTACGATACAAAAGAGTATCCAGTGGAAGTGTTGGTACAAAAACTTGATAAGGATCAAATTTTTGTACCAACTTACCAGCGTGAGTTTGTATGGACTAAAAAACAGAGGTCATGTTTTATTGAATCAGTATTTCTTGGGGTTCCTATTATGCCATTATTGGTTTCCATGTCTGGTGATAACTATGAGTTAGAAATCATAGATGGAACTCAACGACTTAGATCACTAAAAGAGTATGTGAGTGGTAATCTTCGCCTTACCGGTCTTGAGAAGCTTACAATGCTAAATGGCACAAGATTTTCGGACTTATCGCAAGCACGAAGGAATAAGTTCATGCTGAGGGATTTTAGAGTTCATGTGATTAGTGAATCCGCAACCAGAGATGTTCGCGCAGACATATTCAAACGCGTTAACACAAGCAGCTCTAAACTAACCTCAGCAGAGACTCGAAAGGGAATCTATCAGAGCGAATTTTATAATTTCATTATTGAATGTGCAAAGAATGAACTTTTTCATGAACTTTGTCCTATATCCAAAATGAAAGAGGATCGAGGTGAGTATGAAGAATTGGCATTGCGTTTTTTTGCTTACTCTGAAAGATACTTATTATTCAAACATGACGTAGCACCTTTCTTGGATAAATTCGTTAAAGACCATCAAACTTCTTTCAACAGAGAGGAGATGTCTGAACGATTTATCAAAATGCTAAACTTCGTCAAGGATAATTTCCCCAAACCATACTTCACTAAATTAGACCGCATACATTCTACACCACGTGTTAGATTTGAAGCCATCGCAGTTGGAGTTGCTCTGGCTCTTGCCATAAATCCCAACATAAATAATTGTGATTTTTCGTGGTTGCAATCGAATGAATTCGATTTATTAACAACATCTGATGCAAGCAATAATCCGGGACGTTTAAGAGAACGTGTTGAATTTGTTCGTGATTCTTTGTTGCATAATCAATAATAATGGAGCATACAAGATCTGAATACTTACAACGATTAAATGAGGTGAACCTTTATTTTTCAACTTTCAAAGTATTAGATAATTCTTCTTGTACTTTGGAAAGCGTTGATATTGCGGGTAATCACCAATCACTTCCAATTAATTCCGACCTCATTAAAATCATTAAAGCAAACGGTTTTATATTGTTATACAATCTTATTGAGGCTACTGTTCGTAATTCTATCACAGCAGTTATTAATTCTATCGAAGTAGAACATGTTACATATAAAATGGTAACTGATGAAATGCGGAAATTATGGATTAAGCAAGAATTTAAATCAATTAAAGAAATTGACATTATACGCTCGAAGGTAAAATCCTTATTATCTGCAGTATTAGATGATGCCCATTTCGCTCTTAGCAGTGAATGCGTGACGATAAGCGGAAATATTGATGCCCAAGAGATTCGTAATATTTCCAAACAAATCGGATGCAGTGAACCACGTGATGGAAGTCCATTGTTTCAAATAAAGAATAAGAGGAATGAACTTGCTCATGGTGAAAAAACATTTTGCGAAATTGGGAAAGATTTTACTATTCAAGACCTTATACGATGTAAAGAGGAAACCACACTTTTTTTAGAAACTGTTATTGCGAATATGGAAAATTACATTTCAACTAAGGGCTATTTGAGAAATTAGCCAGAACGTAGTAGCGACACTTCCATTTCACTATCGTGAATTGAGCCTGATGTCTCGACCGAAAGGCTTCTATCCCTAACGCATTGGGGGTGTGTCGTAATTGGCTTTTACGGCACACCCTCCTTTTTTTCTCCCGCGGT
>OLFV01000440.1_pt1 | contig 49398 bp, 45 predicted proteins | sample 1605551 | NCBI WGS metagenome assembly OLFV01 (sample SAMEA3888922, study PRJEB22519) | human gut metagenome | biome: human gut; feature: human-associated habitat; material: faeces | place: Denmark | collected 2011 | reverse complement strand
AGAGCGTGCCTGAAAGGGTACTCCCATATCGCCATTAATAGTGATATAGGTTTGCGCATCAATATAGCGCCAGCGTGCCTGTAAGGGTATATGCCATGCCTACAAAAACTGTATAGATAATTGATGTATTCGGCAAATCAAAACTTACCCTTGTTGGCAATACAACCCCCAGATTTGCCTATAACTTTCCTCCAGCTCCTGCATATACCCTTTCCCATCCATTAGCCTGGAATTTCTTACCTGCTCTGGCAACTCCCTATGAAGCCTATTCAACAGCATCCCATTTTGGGCCAACTGTACAGCCTTACCTGTATACTCCCGCAGGTTTTCAGCTATCAACTCCGGCACTCCGGCTGCCGTTAGAATACTTGCCCCATACCGAGAGCAATGCGTCTTGCCCCGCAATGCAATCACCGGCACCCCCATATAAAGCGCATCACAGGTAGTCAGTCCACCATTGTAGGGAGCTGTATCCAACACAATATCAATATCCCCATATTGAGTCAGATAATCCGGACTAAAAGGCCTCAGCTCCAACACATCAGGATTCCCACCCAGCCGTTTGAATCTCTGCCTTACAATCTCCTGCCCAGAAGGAACACTGCATATCTTACATTTAATCACCAATTTGGAATTAGGCACAGCCTGCAAAATATTCCGCCACTGCACCAGCATTTCATCTGTTACCTTAGCAAAACTGTTAAAGCTGCCAAAGGTCACATAGCCCCGTTCCATAGCTGGCGCATTATGCCCCACAGATTTTATCTCCCTCATAGTTTCCGGCTGATAGCAAAGATGGCAATGAGGCAGCCGCAAAGGTGTTTCACTAAACCCTTCCTTATCATAAACAGAAGGCATACATATTTCATCCGTAAGAAAATAATCCACCATAGGCAAACCAGTAGTATTGATATAGCCAATACCGGATATTTGCACTGGTGCTGGACGGCAGGCCATTACCGGCAGGCAGTTATTCTGACTATGACCAGACAAATCCACCAAAATATCTATGCGGTCATCATGAATAAGCTTGGCAATTTCCTGAGGGCTTCGACCATGTACATTCCGCCAATAATCAGCCATTTTCTTAAAACGCTGGGTAATATGATCCTCCCGCCCAGTGGAATAGCCATATACCGTAAAATCCGTATAATTACCAGACTTCAAGAGAGCCGTAAAAAAATAGGCCGCCGCATGGAGGCGAAAATCCGGGGAAATATACCCCACCCTAATAGCATGAGCGCTACGCCGAATCCTTACATCATGAGGAAACCCCACCTGCTTGGGAAACATAGCCCCATACTGTCTATGCTTCTGCGCCAAGGCCTGAGAACCAGCCTCCCGATAATTGCTAATAAATAACCCCTTGCTAAAATAGCTGGCTGCTGTCATCTCATCCTGTACCATATTACTAACAGCAAAAGCCCCTTTGGCAGCCTTTTCCGTTTCCCCTGCCAGTAAGCAGGTATCCGCATAAAAGCTATAGGCCCTGGCCAGCATTTGCCGAGCCTCTCCCTGACAATTTTGATTATTAGTAGTAAATCTATAACTGCCAGAAAGTCCCCGGCGAACCGTCTGCTCATACTGAGCAAAAAGCTTCTCATAAGCCTCCATAGCTAAAGACAGCTCATACTGAGCTCCATAATATAAGGCCTTGGCAAAGAGAATACGCAAATTGCCATTATCCAGCTTCCAGCCCTGAGAACTACCCTTACCCACAGCCTGATCCATTTTCTCCAGCCAGCTTTCTGCCTCCTGAAAATCCTGCATATAAACAGAAGCCTCTGCTATCAGGGCCATAGCCACTGGATTTCCCGGACTTTCCTCCAGCATCTGTCTACCACAGGCCCGCATACTGGCTATATCTCCAGCAGCAAAACAACCCTCAGCTGATTTTACCCACTCATTCACAAGCTGCAATTCCATATATCTACCACCATTCCCCTGTATATCATGCCCAGCCCCAACAGCTCCGGCTTCACTATATAATAAATTATAACCCCTATATTGTTCAAAGAAAATGATTTTTTTCAGGAACATCGGACACCTCGTCATAACAAAAAGGATTCAGACAGCCAAATGCTATCTGAATCCTTTTTCATGGAGATTTGACCTGTTCTATACAAAACAGCTATCTAACATCCCCCATAAATCAATTTTACACTTTGAACTTGCTTGCACTTTCGTTAAGAGTCTGAGCAACTTCAGCCAAACCGCGGCTGCTGGAAGCAATTTCCTCTGTAGCTGCCGACTGTTCCTCCGTAGCAGCAGAAACCGTCTGAGTGCGGTCAGAAATATTCTTAGACGCTTCCTCCACAGTCTGTACAGCAGCCACTACATTGGTAGAAGCCTTAGCAGCTTCCTCAGTGGTACGGGCAATATCCTTAACCTGGCTAGCCACCTCGCCATTCATCTTCATGATATTCTCAAAGGCTTCGCCAGAATTTCTCACCACATCTGCACCCTTGGCAGCTTCCTCTGAGCCAGACTTCATAGCAGTTACTGCATCCATAGTCTTGGACTGAATAGTGGTAATCATATTATTAATCTTATCTACAGCAGCCAGAGATTCCTCTGCCAGCTTTCTAACTTCCTCCGCTACTACGGCAAATCCACGGCCATGCTCGCCAGCTCTAGCTGCCTCAATAGCTGCATTGAGAGCCAGCAAATTGGTCTGGGCTGCAATAGCAGAAACCTGCTCTACAATCTGGCCAATTTCCTTGGAAGCCTCACCCAACTCGTTAACTACATCCGCAGAGCTATCAACCACATCCCGAATCTTATTCATCTGGTCAATAGCCATATTAATGGAGCGTCCGCCTTCGTTGGCAATATCCATAGCCTTGGCTGCATGATCATCAGCAACATTGGCATTGCTGGAAATCTCCTGAATGCTGGCAGAAATTTGCTCTACGGCGGAGCTTACTGTATCAACAGCTTTCCCCTGCTTGTCACTATGCTCAGCTACTTCAGTAATGGACTGGGCAATGTTCTGAATAACCTGAGCAGACTGATCTGCGCTGGCATTCAACTGCTGAGAGGAGGAGGCTACAGTTTCTGCATCCTTAATAATCTCCCGCAACACGGTATTTACCTTCCCCCGCATCTTGACCAAGGTATTTGCCAAAAGGCCAAATTCGTCATTGCTATTGATAGTACGGGGCTGCTCCCGGAAATCTCCCTTAGCCAATGTTTCGGCCAAGTTATCCATCCTTTTCAGCATGTTGATGATATAACGGCTCATTTTCATCCCCACAAAACCAGCAAATATGAGGATTACTAAGCAGATACCCCAAAAGGTATATATAGCGGTCTGAGCCATAGCACTGCCTTCATCAGATTCCTGCTGGGCAGCATCTGTATTGGCCTGCTCCAGCTCCAAAATGGTTTTTTCCAAATCATTAAAAGGTTTTTCTGACTCTGCAGCCAGCTCCATAGCCTTGACAGTATCATGGCCACGAGATGCAGCTACCATCTGCATCACAATAGAATTATATGACTTCCACTCTGCACTAAGCTGCTCTACCTTGTCCTGCATGGTAGACATATCATGATATTTATTCAAATTATCATCAATCTTATTTTTAGTAGAAGCCATCTTGGACTCATAGTTCTGCATGGTAACAGCATCCTGAGCTATAATATGTTCCAGGGCATAACCGCGATAATCTGAAATATCTACATCAATTCTAGTCATAATGTTCAACCTTGGAAGATTATGCTCCACTATCTTAGTAGATAAGGAATCAATCCTCATAAGCTGCACTGAACCAAATACAGCCATAATAATCATTGCTACTACCATTACGGCCGAAGTAGCATATAGTTTAGTTTTAACGTTCATAAAAACCCCTTCTTTCCTTGAGTTGGTTCTTGCAATTATTATAGCATATATTTTTTGCTTTTTCAGTATTTTAATTGATTTGACAAAAATATTTTAATATTCATTACCCCCCTAAATTTATTATGCATAGCAAAATAAATTTATGCCATTTTCAAACATCTTATTTTTATCAGTCTTTAGTACCATTTATATTTCCGGCTCCAGCTCCCCGCCATATTCAGCCAAAAATCTCTTTTGATATATTTTATAAGCTGGATCAAGAGGCTTCTCCTTGGGGCAATGAATACACCAGCATCTCTGCTGATGGGGCACTACCACCTTGCAGCCCTGCCGCTGCAACTCCTTACACATGCTGATATCATAAAAATGCCAGCCATCAAAAAGCTGCTCCTGCCAAGGAACATCCACCTGAGTAGCAATCATCAGCCCATCTACAGCCTCTACTTCCAGCCAAGGCTCTGGTGGCTCCATACAAGCTGTTTCCACAATACACTCCGGCTCACAGGCATGAAGCACTCTGCCATAGCTGCGCATAGCATCCCACCAGATACCAGAGGCTGGCAGCCGTCTAGCCCCAATAACCCCCAGCGCACCCACAGAGCTGTCCTGAAAAATCTTCAGCAAATCAAGAACGAAATTCTGGTTCACAATCAAGGCATCCTGATGGACATAAACCTTGTATTTGGCCTGGGTTTGAGCCGCCCCCTGATTATATCCCTGACACATAGAGCTGACTCCTCTGACAGGAATATATTCAGCTTTCATCCCCTCTGGCAGCTTCAAGGCCTCCAAATATATACGAGCCTCTCTATACAATTCCTCATTGTTGACACAGGTAATAAAGGCAATAGCAGTACCATCTGCCACGGAAATATTTTTCCTCATATCCTCATATTTATATGGCGGTAAAGGCTCCCCTGCCAGCCACGCCTGCAACTGTACCACCTGCTGAGTTAGCTTGCCATTATCATCCTCCTGGCCCAGCATGGCAACGGACAGCTCCTGCTCATCAGCGTAAAGCCTATATAGTTCCTCCAGCAGCTCCTGCCAGAAATCCTGCTGTAGCTCCTTTTGCCAAGGGGATAGCTGCCATAACAAATCATTGAGATGAACCACAACCTCCTTAATAAAGCTAGCCAGATAAGCCGGAAAAATCATTTGGCTCTGGCACAGCTGCCACAGCTCCCCTCGGCTTTCCTCCACCCGAACACCATATTCCAAGCGCCTCAACAGCCTTGCCAAATCCCCTCTTATCTCAGGGGTGTACATCCGCTTCAATTCCATAATTTCCGGCATGGATTTAGCCGCCTGCAGCAGCCATTTTTCCACGGACAAATCATCCCCAATATCCTCAAAGCCAGCCAGCTCCAGCCCAGCCAAAAGCTTCTCTGGAGGCTTACTGCCCCATTCTGGCAGGAGATTTACATCCTTGAAAAAAGAGGCAGACATAAGGTTTATCATTTCATTTCGAGTAAAAATCCGGGAACAAAGATGATAAAAATGCCCCTCCATGAGATTTTGCATTACCCGCCAATAGCGAATATTTTTAAAGCTCATAAGAAAATAGCCTGTATCCTTTAGATACAGGCCCAAACCTGTGGCAATATCCTGGGGATTAGTGGCCTGCTCCAAACAGTCCTCACAAAGAATATAGTCAAAGGACTTTTTGCCCAAGGGCAATTGCTCTGCTAAATAATTGACAAAGCACCATTTTATATGCAAATCCTCATATATTTGAACATCATCCCTATCAGCTGTAACGCAGTAAATTTCCCCATAGGGATACATTTCCCGCAAATCCTGCAGATATTCCCTGCTTTCAATTACCAAAATTCTATAGGGCAGCTCTCCTGCTGTTAAGAAGGCAAGCAAGCCCTTTTGTTCTCTTTCCATTACTGCTCCTCCTCTGGGTGCCGCAGCAGCCAGCCAGTAATACTCTGCCAAGCCTGCCACTCCTGCTGGTATTGCATATCCCCATGCGCCATAGGTACTTCCTGGGGGGATGGGGCCAATTTTTGCCATACATTATCCTTATAGTAGCCTATACTGTCCTCTGTCATCCAGCTATAGGGTGTTACTACATGGTGAATTTTCTCCGTCAAAGGTGGCTTCAAGCTATAGTATTCATGTCCAGCTGGAGCAATCAGTTCCATAATGGTAGGCAGAATGTTCTGATGCTCACCCAGCACATTGCCTGCAAACATTTCCAGCTTTAACTGAGGATGATGCATGGAGAAAGAGGTGAGAATCCGCTCCCGTAACAGCATATCCTTCCGAGGCAAAATCTCCTTGTCAAAAGGAGCCACTGCTGAGGAATGATCCCCTGTCAAAATAAACAAGCTATCCTTGTCCAGCTTTTTCATCCGGGCCACAAAATCCCCCACAGCCTTATCAGCATAGAGTATGCCTGCAAATCGGCGCATATCCATATCCCCAGCTTTCAGCTTCCCTAGTGGCAAAGAAACCGCGTCTTTCTCCTCTATACCGTATTTTTCATAGGGAATATTATAAGGTCCGTGGTTTGAGGTAGTATAAATAAAGTGGAACTGAGGCTTATCCCCATCCTCTGCCTCAATTCTCTTGGCTACTTCCTCCAAATAAATATGGTCATAAACCCCCAGCCAAGTCTGAGGAGCATCTTGAGGACAAAAATCCGGCCCACCATAGGCATGGGCAAAACCTGCTGCTGGGGCAAAATGCACCAGACTCCCCCAATTCAGACTGCCGCCATACCAAAAGCTGGTTTCATAACCCAGCTTTGCCAGCTGACCAGCCATAGTAGTAAGCAGCCAATCCTGAGAAGCATCCCAAATAATCTTATTCTCATTTAGCTCCACATCGCAGTCATAGATGCCCAACAGCAGACTGCCCAAAGCAGTCTGGGAAATCATGCCCGCTGGCTGAAAATTATTAATTACCAAGCTGCCAGCTTCACTGCGAAGCTTCTTGGTATATTTCACCACATTCAGCATATTGTAGGTTTCATCATAAAGGCTCTGACAATGGCTTTCCTCCAAAATAAAGAAAATATGCTTTGGCCTGTTGATTTTAGCACCCTGAGCATGGCGCAAAAAGCCTGTCAAAGGATTCTCTTTACCAGAAAATTCCAGCAATACCGCCTGAATATTCTTCTGAGCTGCCTCATCGGATTGAGCCACAAATTCTGGCGCTGGATGCTTCCAAACTATCTTCAAAGCCACCAAATCATCCATAGTAGCCTTGCCTAGGAACACATCGTTTTTTACCTCCTCCGGCACCTCATCCCATTCCGGCTTCAAGCGATGGCGGAAGGTTCCGCCAAAATTAAACCAGTAGTAAAGAGCAATGGTAAAGAGGAAAATTCCTGTATTTAGAGCATATTGGCCAGCAACACTACCTAATGTGGGCAATTCCATAGTAGGCAGTGTCAAAAGCCAATAGCCCAGGAAATAAATACCTAGGCTATAAATAGCTCCTCCTGCCAACAGCAGAGCACCATGATTTTGATTAAAGAAAATATCCAGCAGATTTTTTTTATCCGCATTTTTTCCCAGCCACATATTTCTATTGTACACATCATGAAAATGGTAATAAAATAGCATTTTCCCCACAAAGGCACAGTAAAGAATCAGTCCATACAGCACAAAAAGCACCAGCCTTATTTCTCGGCTGATGCCCATATATGCCTCTATAAAGCTGGCTGGCAGGGTAACAGCTGCCAAGGTCAGCAAATAAAATCTGGAATTAATATCCATGCCCCACCAGAAGCCATAGCGGAAGCAGGTAAATAGCTGAGATTTTTTCCACTCCGATATTTTCTGTGGCCCATCCAGATAGATAAAGATAAATCTAAAGATGGCACACAATATAGGTGGCACCACTGCCAAACGCAGATCCATCTGCCAACCTGCAAAAAAAGCCTCAAAGCCTGGTATAGCCATTATTCAATCTTCCCCGCTTCCAATAATTTCATTTTGCCTGCCGCCAACAACAAGCCCATCAACAGCCAATATTCACGCATAATAGAAACCTGCAAAATACTAGATTCCAGCATACCCTCCAAATGAATACCAGCCAATATCCAAATACCAATCATGCCGTAGGAAGCTGTGTTCACAGAATGGCTAATAGATTTCTCCGCCTGATACAACCGCACCAGCCGATAGAGAATATACCCCTGCAGCAACAGGAAAGAAAACAATCCCACTGGCCCTGTTTCCAGCAGAATCTTGCTAAAACTGCTCTGCTTCCATACCATATCCAGAGATGTTGGCATACTCCAATCTCCCCAGGATACCACTCCATACATAAGCAAGGAAAACACCAGCAAAAATCCTGGCACTGTCTTTTTGGCCAATACCCCTTCATCCTGCCTGCACATAAGATAAAAAATCGGCAAAGCCATCAAAAGATGGGTGGCATAAAAGGCCGATTGATTGCTGGCCCCAGTAGGAGAAAAATCATCCCAGGCAATAAGCTGATAGGCTCCCATAGCATCCCCCACAAAAACGGATACAGCAAAGGCCACCAAAATCCAAGCCATACGCCGTCTGGTCTGCAAATAGCCAAGCCCCATAAACAGTGGACTAATACGGTAAACTGTGCCCCAGACCTCCTCCAAACTTTTTGGCACATCTGGTGCCATCAGAGCTGCCACTATCTGCAAAACACAGTAAATGCCCACCATCTTAACCAGTCCCTTATCCATATCCGGCAGACTGCCGGTACAGATACGCTGGGCAATAACCAGAATAGCCCCCAGGACGATACAAACACTAGTGGCTGCTATAGATAAATTGGATGTCAGAGCAAAAAGCATCATGACCAGATACATTAATTCATTCCAAATTCCCAAAATATTCACTCCATGCCAACATAATTCCGGTCTGCCCTGCAGGCAGCAACACTACATCAAAAACTTACTAATCTTCCCAGGTTTCACCATAGGGGGTTTTGTGTATATGACTTTTCTTCCAGTCAATAGCAAAATCCACTACCTGCTCCAGCATGGGACTTCTATGATAAGACAGCTTGTCCTGTACAAAGGCTGTACCTGTCATTAATTTCTTGGTTTCATAATTATATACCCTGGCCTGTCTGTACTGATAGGAGCCCTCCAAGGTATCAAAATAGGCTCTATAACGATACATAAAGCCCCCATGCAGCTTCACCAGATACAAATCCAATTCTACCTCGTGGTCACTAGGCATTTCGATGGAATTTACATCTACATAGTAGCCGGTATTATTTTCATAGTCAATAAAATACCGATCAGCCTTGGCTTCTAAATGCTGCACAATGGTCAAGCTGAGGCCTAAACAGGCAATTACTGCTGTAAAAAATATTTTTTTCCATCTTCTCTTACATAAATCCACTCAGCAGACTTCCTTCCCAGGGTATAAATGTTATATAATGTATATATAGATTATTTTATAATTTATGGTTTTTATGATTGAGCAGAGGTTACAATACTTTTAACCATTCGCTCAAACTTTACTCTTGGCACCATGACAAAATGTCCACAGCCCTGGCATTTCATGCCAATATCAGCCCCAACTCTGGTTACCTGCCAGATATAGCTGCCACAGGGATGGGACTTCCTCATTTTGACCTGGTCCCCCACGTTGAATTTTAGTACCATAAAAATCATCCTAACTTATAAAGGAGTTTGTAGTATGAAAGTATCTATTCTGCAAATGCCCATTGATAAGGGCAATATCGAGCATAATCTGGATGCCATGTCCGCCATGCTGGAAGAAACCATGAACAGCAGCAACAGGCCAGATGCTGTGCTTCTGCCGGAGCTTTGGAACACCGGCTTCTATCCTAGTCCCATCCGTGAATTTGCTGACAGCCAGGATAATTGGAAAAACCACATGGGGCGCCTTGCTTCAGAATACACCGTCAATATTATTGCCGGTTCTCTAGCGGTAGAAAGAAATGGCCATATTTACAACACCTGCTATGTCTTTGACCGCACAGGCACCAATATAGCCTCCTACGACAAAATCCATCTCTTTACTCCCTCCAAGGAGCACAAGGACTTTACCCCAGGCAGCCAGATAACCACCTTTATGCTGGATGGCATAAAATGCGGTGTTATCATCTGCTATGACCTGCGTTTTCCAGAACTGTCCCGCCAGCTTGCCCTGAATGGTGTTTCCATTCTCTTTGTGGTAGCTGCCTGGCCAGTGGAACGCCTCCAGCACTGGGATACCCTGCTGAGAGCCAGAGCCATTGAAAATCAGTTCTTTGTGGCTGCCGCCAACGGCATTTCCCCTCGTAAGGGAGAATCCCTCCATCTGGGAGGAGGCTCCGCCATTTATGATCCTTGGGGAAGCCTCTTAGCCCAGGGCAGTACAGATAACCTAAAGGGAGAAATCCTTCAGGCCAATCTGCAGCCGGGAGTTATTGCTCAGATTCGCAGTCAGATTAATATCTTTCAGGACAGACGGCCTGATGTTTATACATTAAACCGGAAGTAGGTTACATCTCCGTCCTGCATAATATAGTCCTTACCTTCCAGCCGCACCTGGCCCTTTTCTCTAGCTGCGGCTGTGGAGCCAGCAGCTACCAGATCATCAAAATTCACAATTTCAGCCCGAATAAAGCCACGCTCAATATCGGAATGAATCTTGCCTGCTGCCTTTGGTGCAGTGGTGCCCTTAACAATAGTCCAGGCACGACACTCATCAGGGCCAGCAGTCAGGAAGGTCATCAAGCCCAACAGATCAAAGGCTGCATGAATCAGCTTCTCCAAACCAGACTGCTTCAAGCCCATTTCCTGCAGGAATTCCTTGGCTTCATCCTCATCCAGCTCGGCAATCTCAGATTCTACCCGGGCAGATATGGAAACCACCTGAGCATTCTCGGAAGCAGCATATTCCCGTACCTTCTGTACATACGGATTTTCAGCATCAGCCGTAGCAACCTCATCCTCACCTACATTAGCTACATAAAGAGTAGGCTTCATGGTCAGGAAATTCATTTCCTTAATCATGTCCTTCTCATCATCAGACAGCTCTACACTGCGGACAGTTTTGCCCTCATCCAGAGCTGCTTTTATTTTGTCCAAAACAGCCTGTTCTGCCTTGGCCTCCTTGGCACCGGATTTAGCCAGCTTTACCAGCTTCTGCATACGGCGCTCCAATACCTCCATATCAGCCAGACACAGCTCCGTATTGATAATCTCAATATCACGGATTGGATCTATGGAGCCCTCTACATGGGTAATATCTCCATCCTCAAAGCAACGAACAACCTGAGCCACTGCATCTACCTGACGGATATGCTCCAGGAACTTGTTGCCCAGTCCCTCACCCTTGGAGGCACCCTTTACCAAGCCAGCAATATCCACGAAACGGAAGGCTGCTGGAGTAGTTTTCTTGGAATTGTACATTTCATGCAGTACCTGCAGGCGCTTATCTGGCACATCTACAATACCCACATTAGGCTCAATGGTACAGAAAGGATAATTTGCCGCCTCTGCACCAGCCTTGGTAATAGCGTTAAACAAAGTGCTCTTGCCTACATTTGGCAAACCAACGATTCCTACTTCTAAATTACTCAAAATATATTTCCACCTTTATCATTTATTTACTTATTTTCTATACCCCTTTGGGTTATGCTTCTGCCAATTCCAGCTATCCCGGCACATATCTGCCAGCGTTTTTTTGGCCTCCCAGCCCAGCACAGCCTTGGCCTTGGAAGCATCTGCATAGCAGATAGGCAAATCCCCAGCCCGACGAGGCCCTATGGTATATTTAACTGGTACCTGATTAACGTCCTGGAAGGTATTGACAATATCCAGAACACTATATGGCTTGCCAGTGCCCAGATTAAACACATCTATCCCCTGATGGTTTTTGGAAAACTCCACAGCCTTCAAATGGCCCTCTGCCAAATCTACCACATGAATATAATCCCGCAGACAGGTACCATCTGGTGTATCATAGTCATTACCAAAAATCGACAGCTCCTGCCGCTGGCCAATAGCCACCTGAGAAACATAAGGCATCAGATTATTAGGAATCCCCTGAGGATCCTCACCAATGCGACCGGATTCATGGGCGCCAATAGGATTAAAATACCGCAGTAAAACCACACCTAGGCGGGGATAAGCCACCGCTGCATCTGCTAAAATCTGCTCCATCATGGACTTGGTCCAGCCATAAGGATTTGTGCAAAGCCCCTTGGGCATATCCTCCTTATAAGGAGATGGATTCTGGGCTCCATAAACTGTAGCTGAGGAGGAGAAAATAAATTTATCCACCCCTACAGCCTCCATAGCCTCCAAAAGCGACAGAGTTGTATTGATATTATTCCGATAGTACCGCAATGGCTGCTGTACGGATTCACCTACAGCCTTCAGGCCAGCAAAATGAATTACGGCATCAGGCTTTTCAGCCCTCATAATTCTTTCCATAGCCTGCTCATCCTGCACATCAGCCTCATAGAGAGCAACTTTCTTACCTGTCAGCTCCTCCACTCTGGCTACTGCCTCTGGACAGCTATTGGCGTAATCGTCAACAATTACTACTTCATAGCCATTATTCAGCAATTCAACAGCGGTATGGGTGCCAATGTACCCAGCACCACCTGCTAAAAAGATTTTCATAGTCGAATCACTCCTTCATGAGTTCTTCTAAATAGGATCTAAAAGGGCCGCCTAAATCTGGCCGCCGCAGGGCAAATTCCACTGTGGCCTTCAAAAAGCCCAGCTTATCTCCCACATCATAGCGCTTGCCCTCAAAGCAATATGCCCAAACCGGCTCTACAAGTGCCAGCTGCTTCAAGGCATCCGTCAGCTGTACCTCTCCCCCCTTGCCAGGAGCAGTATGCTCCAACAGTTCAAAGATAGTTGGGGAAATAATATAACGGCCTAAAACAGCAATATTGCTAGGAGCCTCGCTTAGCTCCGGCTTTTCAATCATGTCTGAAACCTTCAACAGCTTGGAGCCAGCAATTTCCTTGCCAGCCACAATGCCATAGGAGGACACCTTCTCCGGTGCCACCTGCTGACAGCCCAATACAGAGCCGCCATAGGCGTCATAGATATCAATCAGCTGCCGCAGGGCAGGCTGCTGTCCCTTGGTGGCATCAGCATAAACCACATCATCACCTAAGAGCACTGCAAAAGGCTCTCCCGCCATAAAGGACTTAGCACAGAGAATGGCATCTCCTAAGCCCCGCATTTTTTTCTGACGGATATAATGGACATTAATATCTGCTGTTTCCCGTACAATTGCCAGCAAATCATCCTTGCCCTTTTCCTCCAGCTCCCGTTCCAAAACAGGGGCAGAATCAAAATGATCCTCAATGGCTCTCTTGGCGTGACCGCTGATAATCAAAATTTCTTCTATACCGCTGGCCAGAGCCTCCTCCACAATATACTGAATGGTAGGCTTATCCACGATGGGCAGCATTTCCTTAGGCGTTGCCTTGGTAGCCGGCAAAAATCTGGTACCAAAGCCAGCAGCTGGAATAACTGCCTTTTTAATCCTTGCCATAAAATCACACCCCTAAATAAGATATTCTACACCATTATACCACAAACAAAAAAAATAAAAAACAAAAACGGGACACTGTCTAACAGCATCCCGTAATTTGATTACATTATTACCTTGCCTGAGTAATTAGCAGGTATGGCACTTTTCATAGAGGCCCTTCTCCTTCAGAAGGTTAACCATAGTCTCACCAATCTGAGCTACGTTCTCAGCTACTGGAATACCAACAGCATTGAGAGCCTTAATCTTGTCAGCAGCAGTACCCTTGCCGCCAGCAATAATAGCACCAGCATGGCCCATGCGCTTGCCTGGAGGCGCCTGAACACCAGCAATGAAGCCCACAACTGGCTTATTAGGCATATTCTCAGCAATCCACTTCGCAGCATCTTCCTCAGCAGTACCGCCAATCTCACCAATCATGATGAGGGCCAGAGTATCATCATCATCCTTGAAGAGCTTCAATGCATCAATGAAGTCAGTACCCTTAACAGGATCACCACCGATACCAACAGCAGTGGTCTGGCCCAGACCTGCCTGAGACAACTGGAAGGAAGCCTCATAGGTCAAGGTACCAGAGCGGGAAATTACACCTACATGACCTTTCTTGTAGATATAGCCTGGGATAATACCCAGCTTAGCCTCCCCAACGGTGAGAATGCCTGGGCAATTGGGTCCGACAAGACGGGTTTTCTTGCCCTCCATATAAGCGCGAACCTTAATCATATCCTGAACAGGTACATGCTCGGTAATGCAGACAACCAGATCCAAGCCTGCCTCTACACCCTCCATAATGGAGTCAGCAGCAAAGCGAGGTGGTACGAATACTACAGAAGCAGTAGCACCAGTAGCCTCAACAGCATCCTGAACAGTGTTGAATACAGGCACACCCTCTACCACCTGACCAGCCTTGCCAGGAGTAACACCTGCTACGATCTTGGTGCCATATTCCAGCATCTGCTTGGTATGGAACATTGCGGTTTTACCAGTAATGCCCTGTACAATAACCTTTGTATCTTTATCTAAAATAATACTCATCTTAGAAATCCTCCTTTTCCTTAAGCGTTCTTCTCAGCCTCTTTAACCAGGTTTACAATCTGCTCTGCGCCACCCTCCATAGTTGGAGCCATGATAACGTTCTTTACAGGCTTGTCGGTGAGAATCTTGCGGCCCAACTCTACATTGGTACCCTCAAGACGAACTACTACAGGAACAGGAATACCGTCAGTACCGGTCTTTTCAGCAATAATCTGAGCTGCCTTCTGAATACCCTCAGCAATAACATCGCAACGGTTGATGCCGCCAAAGATGTTTACGAAGATACCCTTGGCCTGACCGCCATCCAGCATAATCTCAAATGCAGTAGCAATCTTCTCAGGAGTGGAGCTGCCGCCTACATCTAGGAAGTTTGCAGGATCGCCACCATAATACTTCAGAATATCAACAGTAGCCATAGCCAAACCAGCACCGTTTACCATGCAGGCAACGTCACCGCCCAGATTTACATAGTTAAGCCCCTCTTCAGCGGCCCACAGCTCCTTTGGATCTTCCTCAGTCTTATCCCTCAGCTCTACAATATCAGGATGACGGAACAAACCGCTATCATCAAAGTTCAGCTTAGCATCCAAGCAAATTACATCGTCCTCAGCAGTAACAACCAATGGGTTAATCTCAACCTGACTGCAGTCCTTGCCAATGAAAGCGTTGTACAGCTTCTGCATGGTAGCAGCGGCCTTGCGGACAACCTCTGGCTTAAAATTCATCTTGTAAGCCATACGAGTAGCCTGGAATGGCAGCAGACCAACAGAAATATCAATGTATTCCTTGATAATCTTCTCAGGATGCTCCGCAGCAACCTTCTCGATTTCCATTCCGCCCTCTTCGGAACCAATCATAACGATCTTGGCTGTATTACGGTCATTTACAAAGCTCAGATAATATTCCTTAGCAATATTGGAGCCTTCCTCAATGAGAAGACGGTTTACCTTCTTGCCCTCAGGACCAGTCTGATGAGTAACCAGAACCTTGCCTAAAAGTTCGGTTGCATATTCCTTAACCTCATCAAGAGTCTTAGCAATCTTTACACCGCCAGCCTTACCGCGGCCGCCTGCGTGAATCTGTGCCTTAACAACAGTTACTTTGGCATTAAGCTCCTTGGCAGCCTCTACAGCTTCCTCAACAGTAAAAGCTGGCTTGCCGTTTGGAACATTAACCCCGAAGGATCTCAGTACCTGCTTACTCTGATACTCATGAATATTCATTCAATCTGCCCCCCTAATTTTGTATACATTATGTCTATGTACATATTTTATCGCTTTTCGGCTTATATGTCCATAGTTCTTTTATATTTGTACAATTGTGTATTTTTGCTCAACACTTTTTACAGATTTTCAATTTGGTTAATAATTTTGATGTTTTCCCATTATTTCTAAAGTTTTTCACAAATTTCGCCCCTTCAGACAAAATATTTGCCGTTAAGCAGGATATAAAGATTTTTTGTAGAATTTATCCATAATGGATGAAACAAGAGGAAGTGATTTGCATTGGAAAAGAAACAAACCATGCTGATTGTAGATGACAAGGAAATAAATCGTGCCATTCTAGCCAGCTATTTTCGAGATGAATTTAATATTCTCCAAGCCGAGGATGGTCAGGAGACATTGGATTATGTTTATAGCCAGCCTGTAGACATAATTATGCTGGATCTGGTCATGCCCCAAATGAGCGGAATGGAAGTATTGGACAAGTTAAAAACCAATCCCCGCTATAGCGATATTCCCGTAATAGTTACCACATCCGTCAACGACACCTCCAGCGAATCCTTTTCTATGGAAAGAGGAGCTGCGGACTATATTACCAAGCCTTACAATCCCATTATTGTGCGCTGTCGAGTCTTTAATGTGCTGGGCCGGAAGGAGAATGAACAGCTTAAGCTGCACCAAAGTGTACAGGAACGCCGCATTAGCGAAATGCAGCAGATTATTGATATTGACCAGCTAACAGGCCTGCTTACCCAGAACACCTTTCTCCAGCAGCTGCCCTCTATTATCAATGATGACAGTCATACCAGATACTATGTAATCTATCTGGACATATCCTGCTTCAAGCTAATTAACGAGCTGTTTAATATTGAAACGGGAGATATTATTCTCAAAACCGCTGCCTCCTATTTCAACACCATTATTGGCAAGCGGGGTATTGCCACCCATCTTTCCGCCGATGCCTTTGCCTTGCTGCTGCCAGAAGATTTGGTAGATATGGATTTGTTGATTCAAGGACTGGATGCCATGATGCATTCCCTGTCCATTTATCGCAGTATCACCTTTTATGCCGGAGTATATCCCATTGACAATATTTACCTCTCCCCAGAGCAGATGCTGGATCGGGCTCATTTGGCCATGACCTCCGCTCGAAAGTTCCAAACCAAGCGTTATATAATTTATGATGATGCCCTGAGAACCAAGCTAAGGGAGGAAAGGCTTATTGCCAAGGAAATGGAGCCTGCCCTAAAGGAAGGACAATTCTTCGTGAAATTTCAGCCAATTTATCAATTGGTGGGAGATATTGACCATGCCATGCCTATTGCGGGAGAGGCCTTGCTTCGCTGGCAGCATCCCCAGCAGGGTGCCATCAGCCCCAAGAAGTTTATTCCCATTTTTGAAAAAAATGGCTTTATCAGCCGTATTGACCGCTACGCCTGGGAGCAAGCCTGCCATTTTCTCAGCCGTCAAAAGGATTGGGGACTGCCTATTTATCCTGTTTCTATTAATATTTCCCATATTAATTTTTATGATAACTCCTTTGTGGATTATTTACTGCGGCTACTGAGGAAATATGATTTAAAACCTTGGATGCTGTGGCTGGAGCTAACAGAAAAATCCTACAGCCAAACACCAGATCAATTTTTCAAAATTCTCCGCCGGCTGAAAAGCTGCGGCTTTCAGGTTATTATGGATGCCTTTGGCAGTAATTTCAGCTCCGTAAGGCTATTGCAAAATCTTAGCGTTGATATGATAAAAATAGATTTGCACAGCTTCTACACTCAGCCAAACAATCCTCGGGGAGATATTATTCTCAACACCGTTATTGAGCTGGCCAACAAGCTGGATATCAAGTTAATTATTGAAAGCGTGGAAACCAAGGAACTAGCTGAAAAAATGTTAAATATGGGTTGCTATAATATGCAGGGCTTCTATTATTCCCGACCACTTACCTCTGATGATTATATTGAATTTTTATCTCATCATATCTAAATTCATACAACCAATGTTGTATAACAAATTTTCTTTCCTATACGTCAAAAATTTATCTGCAAAGCAAAAATGTCCTTTGATTGTGCCTCCCCTTGGCACTCTCAAAGGACATTTTTAGTTAAAGGTTAAAGATTAAAACTTAAACTTCTGAAGGTTTTCCTGTACTTCCTGAGCCTGTCTAGCCAGAGAATCACTGGCAGAAGCTATCTCCTGAGCCGAAGCGGACTGCTCCTCCGTAGCAGCAGAAATAGACTGCATATTGTCTGCCACCTTGGCAGCTCCGGTATCAATCTGCTCCATATGATTGGTTATCTCAGTGCTCTGGCCTGCCACATGCTGAATGGAATCAGACATACTTTCAATCTTATCAGCCACATTAACAACCAGGCCATTTATCTCCTCAAATACCTGTCGCAGTCCCTCTACAGACTCTGCTCCCTGTACCACAGCCTGACGACCGGAATCCATAGACTTAACGGCCTTGGAGGTATCATCCTGAATCCTGCCAATCAAATCCGCAATCTGCTGGGCTGCTGTAGCAGACTGTTCTGCCAGCTTGCGAACCTCCTCAGCAACTACCGCAAAGCCACGGCCCTGTTCACCAGCTCTGGCTGCCTCAATAGCCGCATTAAGAGCCAGCAAATTGGTCTGCCCTGCCAAATCAGAAATAGTATCCACAATGGCACCGATTTCCTGGGAACGGGCACCCAATTCATCTACCAGCTGAGCAGTGGTTCTTACCTTTTCCTCTACGCTGTGAATCTGATTAACGGATTTTTCTACTACCAGATTACCAGCCTCAGCCTTTTTGGCAGCCTGATCTGCTTCCTGAGATACTTCCTCAGTTTCCTGACTAATGGATTTAACGGACTGGCTAATAGAAGCCACGCTGTCTGTACCATTGGTTACAGCTGTCTGCTGCTGAACCACCACAGCGGCAGCATCAGCCACAGACTGAGCTACAGAGGTAGCTGCATTGGCAGATTCCATAGAGCTGGAATTTAACTGCTGAGAGGCTGCTGCCATCTGCTCTGTGGTCTTAGAAACCTCCTTCAACAAATCACCGATTTTCAGAGTCATATCATACAAGGCTCTCTGTAAATCTCCCAACTCATCCCTCCGCTGAGACGGCTCAGTATGTACAACAAAATTACCACTGCTAAGCTTGTCACAAACGTGAACCATAATATTCAGAGCACTGCGAATAGAATTTATCAGCTTGTGGGAGAAAGCCAATAGCAAAAGCACACACACTATTGTAGTAATCAGCATAACCATCATAGAGCTGCGGCCTGATTCAGCGGCAGCCTCATTAGCGGCCTTGGCTTCTTCCTTGGTAATATTAGTCAGGCTGTTCAGGGAATCCCTTAGCTTAACAGTATCATCCTTTCCTTTTCTGTTATATTCATCGATACCAGCCTGAGTACCTCCCTGCTGAACAGCCGTCATAACAGCCGGCATGGATTTTTTGAAGCTATCCCAGTAGCCCAGCATTTCATCCAAGCCATCAGCGGAACCATCCATCTTGGCCAAGGTAGCATATTCCTGCAATATGGCCTCCATGTCGGAAATATCCTTCTGCTGAGTCTTGCTCAACTCTGCCAGACGGGCTGGATCTGATATTACCTGCATGGAGCGCACCTGAATCGTGCGCATCTTGCTTTCAGCAGCTCCCAACAGCTCTACAGATTTCATTTCCTCATCATACAGTTGCTGCATTTGCTCGTGCCCATCATTAATCGACACAGCACCTCTAATGCCGATAATAGCCATACCTACTACAGCAATTACCACCATAATCAAGATTTTGACATTTACCTTGATATTATCCATTACATACCACCCCTTAACTTACCACAATCATCGTTCCCTACATCAATGTATATACTTCAACGTATATCGACAAAATCCTGCTATATTTTAATATTTATTCTAAAACTTTTATCTAATTTTTTAACCATCTGGCATTACATTCTAAAAATAAAAAAACCGATAGAACTACATAATAAAATGTAATTCCACCGGTTTTAACCAAAGAAATTAGAATTTAAATTTCTGGAGATTCTCCTGTACATTCTGAGCCTGCTTGGCCAGAGAATCACTGGCAGAGGCTATCTGCTGCGCCGAAGCCGACTGTTGCTCAGTAGCGGCAGAAATAGACTGCATGTGGTCAGCTACCTTGCTGCCTCCATTGTTAATCTGAAGCATCTGTCCATCAATGCCCTCTGCCTGCTGAGCTACATGATTCACAGAGCCAGCCATGTGGTTAATCTTTTCAGATACCTGGGCTACTAAGCCATTAATCTCCTCAAAGACATCCCGCAAGCCATTAACAGACTGAGCACCATGTACTACAGCTTCCCGGCCTGCCCCCATAGAGCTAACAGCCTTGGCAGTATCCTCCTGAATACCGCTAATCAAAGCAGCAATCCGCTGGGCTGCCTCCCCAGACTGTTCTGCCAACTTGCGAACCTCCTCAGCCACAACAGCAAAGCCTCGGCCCTGTTCTCCGGCTCTGGCTGCCTCAATAGCTGCATTAAGAGCTAACAAATTGGTCTGGCCTGCCAGATCAGAAATAGCATCTACAATAGCACCGATTTCCTGTGAACGCTCCCCTAACTTATCAACCAATTTGGCAGTAGTACGAACTGTATCCTCCACACTCTTAATCTGCTGTACAGAATTAGCCACAGCTCTATTACCTGCCGCAGACTTGCCAGCAGCATCGTCAGCATAAGCAGCCACCTCATTGGTTTCCTCCTTAATGGACTCTACAGACTGGGCAATGTCCTTAACTCCTGCACTACCATTATCCAAGGCCTGACGCTGATTGCCAACTACCGAAACAGCATTGGCCACAGACTGAGCAACAGAGGTAGCTGCGTTAGCAGATTCCATAGAGCTGGAATTAAGCTCCTGAGATGCTGCCGCCATCTGCTGGGCTGTTTCTGATACATTTCTCAGAAATTTATTAACAGATAAGGTCATATCATAAAGTCCACGATGCACATCACCAAATTCATCCTGACGAGTAGATGGCTGAGTCTTAACCACAAAATTTCCCTTGCTCAGCTTCTCACATACATGGAGCATAATCCCCAAAGGCTGCTTAATATTCTGAACCAGCATATAGCTGAAGGCCAACAGCAAACCCAAACAGATAATGGCTGTAATGGCCATAACATAAATACTGCTTTGACCATTGGCAACCACCAATTCTGCATAGGATGCATTTTTCTCATTATTGGCCTCAGCAAGCTCCTCCAGAGCTTCCCGCAGCTTGTGAGCATCCTCTCTGCCCTTGTTTTTGTACACAGCCAAGCCAGCCTCTGAACCACCGGTCTGAACTGCAGATATTATCTCTGACATACTTTGACGAGATGTTTTCCACAGTTCAGCCACCTTGACTCCCTGAGCTTCCGTAGACTTTCCCTTAATCATCTCTTGGTAGGCAGCAATATCCTCGTCTACCTTAGCAATATTTTTGGCCATACCAGCAGACATTTCGGCGGCATCCTCTGGTGCAGCCACAGCTCTCAAGGCCTCAGCCTGCATACTGGCTATTCTTTCCCTAACATCAGCCAGCAAGCCAATAGATTTCATTTCCACAAAGGCAACTTCAATATCTGTATTGGCAACATGGATGGAATATGCCCCTCTGATTCCCACAATAGCAATGCCTACAGCAGCAATCACTATCATAATCAGAATCTTATAACTTACCTTTACATTATCCAACTTTCCCATTCTATTAACCCTTTCCTAAATTAATACATTTATGAGTAGTGTTGCATTGCTCTACAGTAGTATTTGAAAATCATTTCTCCCCATATCAGAAAAGCCTGCCATCCTCAAAAGGAATGGCAGACTTTCCAAGAAATTCACATCACTATAGGGCAATACTCCTACTGATATACAATTGAGTTGACTAAAAATTAAGCCAATACTCTGGAGAGACGGATAAATTCAGGATCCAGAGTCTTGGTATTACGAGCAGCATCCTCCAAAGGAATCTCTACTACTGTACCAGTATCCAGACCATACATAATACCAGTCTTACCATTAATCAGGCCCAATACAGCCTTCTCACCCAGCAGGCTTGCATTGATACGATCCTGAACTGTAGGAGAACCACCACGCTGAATGTGGCCCAATACAGTTACACGGGTATCAATCTGGGTTTTCTCCCCTACCTGCTTGCCTAATTCTACAGCAGAGCCAGCACCCTCAGACACAACGATAATGCTGTAACGCTTGCCTGCCTCATATGCCTGACGAATCTCAGTGCACATACGATCCAGATTGTACTTAGCCTCTGGCACCAGTACATACTCAGCGCCACCGGCAATACCGGTTTCCATAGCCAGCCAGCCAGAAGTCTTGCCCATTACCTCAAGAAGGATAATACGGCGATGAGCGCAGGCTGTATCACGCAGCTTGTTAATAGCATCTACAACAGTGTTAGCAGCAGTATCAGAGCCAATGGTATAGTCAGTACCCCATACATCATTCTCAATAGTACCAGGAATACCGATTACATTCATGCCCAGCTTCCCCAGCTCCATAGCGCCAGCCTGAGAACCAGCACCGCCAATAACTATTACACCCTCAATACCACGCTTCTGCAGATTCTCCAAAGCGATTTTGCGGTTTTCCTCTTCCATGAACTCAGGGCAGCGGCCTGTACCTAATACAGTACCACCGCGCTGAATAATATCACCTACACTGCGGGTGTCCAGCTCTTCTATCTGATCCTTCAGCAGGCCCTTAAAACCATTTCTTACACCCCAGATACGCACACCATCATGTCTGGCAGTACGCACTACGGCACGGATGGCAGCGTTCAAACCGGGGCAGTCATTTCCACTTGTCAAAATTGCAATATTACTTAACATTGTAAATACCTCCACATTTATGATTTCTGTAATATGAGCAAAGCTATTGGCTCTGCCCTATAGGTGGCACAATTTCCATTACATTATTATAACACCTAGATGGTGTAAAGAAAATACCCTTGCCTTTTTGAGGTTAAAAATCATCCTTTTTGCCGATCCCGCAGCTCTCGAGCTACATCTCTCTTGACAGCTCTTTCCTGCAAATCACGGCGTTTATCATAATTATGCTTACCACTAGCCAAGGCCAGCTCCAGCTTAGCCCGCCCCTTTTTGAAATAAATTTTCAGAGGAACCAGGGTAAAGCCCTTTTCCCTGGTCTTGCTAAACAGCTTCACAATTTCTGCCTTATGCAACAGAAGCTTCCGAGGCCGCAGGGCATCATGGTTAAATATATTCCCCTGCTCATAGGGGCTGATATGCATATTCTGAATAAATACCTCGCCGTTTTTGATTTCGCCATAGCTATCCTTCAGATTTGCCTTGCCAGCCCGCAAGGATTTTACCTCGGTGCCCTTTAGCTCCAAACCAGCTTCATAGGTTTCATGTATAAAATAATCATGCCGGGCTTTCCTGTTTTCACAGGCAATTTTCACGGCTGCATTCTTGCGTCCCATAGAATCTCCTTTTTGCCTCAGATACTATAGGGATTAAAATCTGCTATAATATCCTGCTTGGCTCTGCGCTTTCCTTTGCGCTTCTTGTGCTTATCCTTTTTATCTTTTCTCTTTCTGGAGATGTTTTCGGCTCTTTCCGACCTGAAGCCCTCCTGAGCCTCCAGCTTGGATTTTTTGTTTTTCTTTTTTTTGCCAGTCTTATCTCTTTTGCCAACTTTGCTGGTTTTGGTTTTGCGACGGGATTTTTCTTCCTGGGCAGCATCCTTGGCCCCAGTCTTGCTCTTTCTATCCTGGCTATTTTCCATATTCAGAGCATCTGTATCGCAATTATCCTTAATAAGGAAATCCAAGGAGCGAGCCTCCAAGTCAGCTCTAGCCAAAAGCACCTCTACCTTGTCTCCCAGCTGGTAGCGTCGCTTGTGATGAGTTCCCACCAAAGCATATTGGCTCTCCAGATATTCATAATAATCGTCCTTCAAGGTAGTAATATGCACCAAGCCCTCTACACCATTATCCAGCTCCACAAAAACCCCAAAGCCAGTAACGCTGCTGATGATACCCTCAAAGGTATCACCTACAAACTGCTGCATATATTCTACCTTCTTCAAATCGGTAGTATCCCGCTCAGCATTAACGGCAATTCTCTCCCGCTGAGAAGCATGGTCTGCTCTTTCTGCCAGCTTTTCAATAATCTTCTCCCGCTTCTCCTTAGGAATAGAGCCTGTGGCAAATGATTCCCTCAGCAGACGGTGTACCATCAAATCAGGATAACGACGGATTGGAGAAGTAAAATGGGTATAATACTTGGCAGCCAAACCAAAATGTCCCAGATTTTCTGCTGCATATCGGGCCTGCTGCATGGAGCGCAGGGCCACGGTGCTCACAATCTTCTCTGCTGGGCCTCCCGCGATTTTCTCCAATACTGCCTGCAAATCCTTTGGCTGAACACTGCCATCATGGGCAGTGCGAATATGCAGGCCAAAGGTGCCCAGCAATCCATTCAAGGCTGTAATCTTGGTTTCCTCTGGATTTTCGTGGACACGGTAGACAAAAGGCTGCTTACGACGACACATATGCTCTGCCACAGTTTCATTAGCAGCCAGCATACACTGCTCTACAATGGATTCACCTAAATTACCTACCCGCTTAGTCAAGCCTACAGCCTTGCCATTTTCATCCAGCTTTACCTTGATTTCCGGAATCTCAAATTCAATGGAGCCTCGGCGATGACGGTATTTGTACATGGCATTCCGCACATCCTGCAAGGTATGAAGGAAATTTACTATATCCTCATTATCCCGAATAAATTCCTTGTCCTTATCCACCAGAATCTTGTTCACCAGCGTATAGGTCAACCGGCGATAAACATGAATAACTACAGGCAGGATTTTGTAATCCACCACCTTGCCCTCTGGACTGATATGCATTTCGCAGGCCATGGAAAGTCTATCCACACCAGCATTCAAGCTGCAAATACCATTGGAAAGAGCCTTAGGCAGCATAGGTACAACTCTATCCACCAGATAAACACTGGTGCCTCTAGCCTCCGCCTCTACATCCAAAGGCTCCTTTTCCCGTACATACCAGCTCACATCAGCAATATAAACACCTAGGAAAAAGCTGCCGTCATCATTTTTCTCTACGTAAACACCATCATCCAAATCCTTGGCATCCTCGCCATCAATGGTGACAATCTTCAGATCACGTCTATCCTGACGGCCCTCCTTGCCAATGTAATCATCTCCGTTGATGGACTGAGGAATGGCTTTAGCGGCCTTTTGTACCTCCTCTGGGAAAGTTTCGGACAAATCATATTGGCGCATAATGGACAAAATATCCACCCCAGGCTCACCCTTTTGCCCCAGCACCTCAATAATTCTGCCCTCAGCCTTGAGATTTCCCTCTGGCCACTGGGTTATTTCCACCACAACCTTGGCACCAGTAGCAGCCTCCATGGAAGCCTCTTCCGGAACATAGATATCATTCTTCAATCTGGTATCATCTGGCACCACAAAGCCAAAACGGCGGCTGGCGGAATAAATACCTACCACCCGGCTATTGGCTCTCTCTACAACCTCAACAATACGGCCCTCTCTGGCGTGGCCTGCCGCCTGTAATATCTGGGGAGCCTTGGCCAGCTGTACCTTTACTGTGTCCCCGTTCATAGCCGTAGCCATATCATGACCAGCCACAAATACATCTGCCTGATTTTTCATCATGCCCTCTGGCGTAACGAAGCCAAAGCCCTTGCTGTTAATAGACACCTTGCCAACAACGTATTCATCTGTATAGCTATTCCTTCTCTGGGGCCTGATCTCTGTATTTTCTCTGCCACCAACAGCCAAAACATTATTGTTCTTGATGGCCTTGCTTCTCTTTTTTCCTCTGCTTGTTGCAGAAGAACGAGCCTTTCTAAAGGTCTGCTTTTTCATGGGTATCCCCCCTCTTCCTATACCACCTATTTAGCCAAAAAATCGGCAATCTTCTCAAAGGCCTCCTGCCTCTGACAATCAAGACTTATCAAATGACCAGAATTATCCAGCCAATAAATTTCTTTCTCTTCACTGCCGCTGCGGCGATAAATATACTGAGCGCTCCGCTCCTTTACCGTATGATCATTATGTCCCTGAAGTATCAGCAAAGGACAATGGACTCTAGGCAGTTCGATTTTCACATCATCAATCAAATCCAACAGCTCATGGACAGATACGAGAGGCATTTCCCCATAGGAATTATTGCAAATATCCGGTATCCCTGGCAAATTACGCCGTCTTTTGTGCTTATAACGGCCAGCACATTTCTCCCGGGGAGGAAGACGATACAAATGTCTATCCTCATGGATAAAAATCGGTGCTGCCAGCACCGCTGCCCTATATATAGCTGCATTGGCCGCCAGCTTCAAGGTCAAAAGGCCACCCATAGACTGGCCTACCAAAGATATTTTGTCACAACAGCCTGCCAACAGAGAATAGCCATCACAGATAGAATCATACCATTCCTCCCGGCCTGTTCGTGCCAAAGCCTCCGGGGTTGTACCATGTCCAGCCAAGCGTATCCCCAACACTGTATAGCCCTGAGCATGGAGATACCTTCCCAGCAGCAGCATCTCTGCCGGCGTACCTGTGAAGCCATGTGTCAAAATTACACCATGCCTGCCTCCCTGCAAAAAAAAGGGCTCCCCTCCCTGTAAAACCATTACACCACCTCAAATTCGTCAATACTCTTCTACTATTCTACCACAAAAAATAAGCGTTCTCAATTTATATTGAGAACGCCTACCTGTTAAATCTGTAAAATTTAGAACGCTGTTGTCTTGGCAATAAACAGGGTAAGCACAGCAAATATTGCTGCCAGTACCACAGTTACCCGAGCCAAAAGAGCATCCAAGCCTCTGGCACTGCTGCTAAATACAGTATCACTGCCGCCGCCCATGCCCATACCGGCGGACTTGGGAGTCTGCATAATTACAGAAGCAATCAGCAGCAAACCCACTACAGCATCTAAAACCATCAAAACCGCAATCATCTACGGGACCTCCTCTATCATTTTCAAAGTCCCTTTATCATATCATATTTAGTCTGCAATAGCAATCTGAATCTTGGTAGTATTATTACCCTTTCTGCTAAAGCCTGCTTCTCCAGAGGAAATGCCGGAGGTAATAACTGTCATATCACCAGTCTCAATATAGCCCTCCTTCAGAGCTGCAGTAATGGTAGCTGTAGCAGTATCATCATCCTCCCAGATACGGCCGTTAATCAGCTGTACGCCCCAATAAAGGCTAAGCTGGCGTGCCACCTTGGCAGTGGAAGCATAAGCCACAATATTGGCCAATGGACGATATTTGGAAACCACCTTGGCGGTATAGCCAGAATGAGTAGGAGTCAAAATAGCCTTAGCTCCCAGCTCATAGGACAGCTGCACACTGGAATGAGCAATAGCATCCGTAATATGCTTCTGCTCCTCAATCCCCATATGAACAAAGCGCTTTCTGTACTGAATAGTGCTCTCAGTCTTGATAGCAATCTTGCTCATGGTCTGAACAGCCTCTACTGGATAATCACCGCTGGCAGTCTCACCGCTGAGCATAATAGCATCAGTACCATCAAATACAGCGTTAGCTACATCAGAAACCTCGGCACGGGTAGGACGAGGATTGCTGGTCATGGACTCCAGCATCTGGGTAGCAACAATAACCAGCTTGCCAGACCGATTACACTTGCTGATAATCTCCTTCTGCAGGAATGGTACATCCTCAGCAGGGATCTCAACACCCAAATCACCACGAGCAATCATGATACCATCAGAAGCCTCAATAATGGCATCAATATTCTTAACACCCTCCAGATTCTCAATCTTGGAGATAATATTCATATGGCCCTTGTGATCCTTGATCAGCTTGCGGATAGCCTTAACATCGCTGGCCCGCTGAATAAAGGAGGCAGCCACATAGTCCAAATCATTCTCTACGCCAAAGATAATATCCTTTTCATCCTGCTCAGAAATAGGTGGCAGGCTAACAGCAACACCAGGAGCAGCTACACGCTTCTTGGTGCTCATAGGGCCGCTGTTCAAAATCTCAGTAACAATATCCTTGCCCTTGATTTCCTTTACCTTCAGACCAACCAAGCCATCGGAAAGCAAAATGGTATTGCCTGGCTTTACTTCCTTGTACAGCTCCTTGTGGCTGATTGGTGCCTGATGCTCATCACCTGGGGTATCAGCATAGGTCAGAACGAACTCTTCACCCTTGGTAAGCTGAACCTTGCCATCCTTGAACTCACCCAGACGCATCTCAGGGCCCTTGGTATCCAGCAGCAAAGCTACAATCTTGTCAGCATGACGAGCAGCATCTCTTACCATCTTGATACGTCCCATATGCTCAGCATGATCACCATGAGAAAAATTAAAACGGGCACAGTTCATACCTGCGGCAATCAGGCCTTCAACCACACCTGATTTCTCAGTAGCTGGACCCATAGTACATACAATTTTAGTTTTCTTTAACATAGTGCAAAACACTCCTTCCGCACAATACACTCATACATTTTCTCTATTGAACTATAAATTATATAAATAGTTTACTTCCTCATTCATGTGCATTATATATGATAAATCTATACTTGTAAAGCCCTGCCCATAAGTCGTTGTAAACAATGTATACTTTGTACACTTTACTACAGATTATATCAAAATAGGAAATTTGTAAAGGCCTAAAGTATGGCATTTTCAAGAATTATTGCAGTTGACAAAACTCATCTGGCGAATACCAAAGGTTATTTTTATCTAGTTGGAATTTTTAGCAGGATTTTTTTAATTTCTAGCGAATTAATATATACATAATATGGAAATAAAACCTTCATAATTCAGGAAAGGATGAGAAATATGTTTGTTGCAAACCGTATGACCAAGAATCCTATTACCGTGGAGCCTACTACTCCTGTAAATGATGCAGCCAAGCTAATGAAGCAGCGAAAAATCCGCCGTCTGCCAGTTGTGGAAAATGGCCGTCTAGTTGGCATTATTAGCGATCGTGATGTAATGCGGGTAGCTCCTTCCCCAGCCACCACTCTTTCCAAATTTGAAATCATGAGCCTTTTGGACAAAATGACTGTCGCCGAAATCATGGCCAAAGAAGTAGTATCCCTGCCAGATACAGCCACTATTGAGGAAGCAGCTCTGGTTATGTATAACGAACGCCTCAGCGGTCTGCCAGTTGTTAGCAGCATGGGGGCTGTAGTAGGTATTATTACCGAAACTGATGTATTCAAAACCTTTGTTGATGTTATGGGCCTGGCTGATGGCAAAACCCGCCTTACCCTTGATGTAGTGGACAAGGTAGGAGTTGTTAAGGAGCTGGCTGGCATTATTGCCGATGCAGGCTACAATATTGATAGTATGGTTACCTGCAAGCAGGCAGCCATGTCCGGTCACTTTGAAATTGTTATCCGCCTTGATGCCGATAATGTAGACGACATCAAGGACAAAATCGAAGCCAAGGGCTATAAGATTATCCACATCGCCAAAATCGGCCAATGAGATGTATTCTCTAGCTTCGCAGAGTATATATCCATAACTTGACTAAGCATTTAATGTGATATAAAATAGTAGTATAAAAAAAGAGCGAACCACAATGATGGTCGCCACTACATGTTTTTGTGTCTTTTAAATTCGACCGTCAAACAGTGGGTCAACACTGATGGTCACAACATCTTACGATAAAGCTGTCCCTGCCAGGACAGCTTTTTTCGTGTTTATAAGATGCCGGTCGATATGTGACACTTACACTAATTTAATAAAATCAGCGATAGTTCGCCTGTGATTGTTAGCTTTAACAACATTACTGCAACCACTATTACCACTAAAGTAACAAGTGGCACAAGAGCATATATTGCTACAGCCAATGCCTTATCACAGGCGCTTCCCTTTTCTGGGAACACTATTATCAAAACCTCTGTTGATAACATTATTCATGCTACCATCTCCCCGTAAACAAAACTGCTGTGCAGAACATTTACTTATTTGCAGGGTGACCATCATTTGTATCATTGATAACAGTATTTACATACTGCGTTCGCTCTGTGGGCATAAGTCCCACAATATGATTGCATTATAACAAATGTTTTACTTATAGTCAAAACTTTATTTAGCAGTCACTCTATTTTAGAATTTTATGCAAATAACCCCCAAAAACTCTCGCTATATTAGACAATATAAAAATATCCCCACAAGCTAGATTCCTTTCTCTGACTTATGGGGACTCTACAGAAACACGAATAGATTTATCTTGCTTTTATCCGCCCAGGTAGGCCTTGCGAACCTCATCACTGGCAGCCAGCTCCTTAGCATCACCACTTAGGGTAATACGGCCGGTTTCTAAAACATAGGCTCTATGGGCAATAGACAGTGCCATATTGGCGTTCTGCTCTACCAGCAGCACAGTAGTACCTGTTTTGTTAATATCCTGAATAATGGCAAAAATTTCCTTAATCAGCAGCGGTGCCAAGCCCATTGATGGCTCATCCAACAGCAAAAGCCTTGGCCGGCTCATAAGGGCACGGCCCATAGCCAGCATCTGCTGTTCACCACCAGAAAGAGTACCTGCCAGCTGGCCGATACGCTCCTTCAAGCGAGGAAAACGCTCAAATACCAATTCCATATCCGCCTTAATGCCATCCTTATCCTTCCGGGTAAAAGCCCCCAGCTCCAGATTTTCCAGCACGGACATTTCGGCAAAAATCCGCCGTCCCTCTGGCACCTGAGAAATACCTGTCTTAACAATCTCATGGGCAGGCATACCAGCAATTTCCTGTCCCTCAAACTGAATACTGCCGGTCTTAGGCTTCAACAGTCCGGAAATGGTGCGGAGAATTGTAGACTTACCAGCACCATTGGCGCCAATCAGAGTTACAATCTCACCCTCATTTACCTCCAGGGAAACACCCTTGATGGCATGAATAGCCCCATAAAAGACATTTATGTCATTTACTGTTAGCATAGTTCCCATATTTCCATCAAGCCTCCCCGCCTAAATATGCCCTGATAACCTCTGGATTCTCCTGAATCTCCTTTGGTGTACCATTGGCAATAATCATACCATATTCCAATACATAGATACGCTCGCAGATACCCATAACCAAGCTCATATCATGCTCAATCAAAAGAACAGTCAGGCCAAACTCCTTGCGAATCCAGCTAATCATCTCCATAAGCTCCTTGGTTTCCTGAGGATTCATACCTGCTGCCGGCTCATCCAAAAGCAACAGCTTTGGCTTGGCTGCCAAGGCCCGGGCAATCTCCAAACGGCGCTGAGCACCATAAGGCAGATTTTTGGCCTGGTCATAAGCATGACCATCCAGCTTGAAGATTTTCAACAGCTTCAAGCTTTCTTCCTCAATCTGCTTTTCCTCAGAAAAATATCTGCCTACCCGAAAAACAGTTTCCGCCAAACCATATTTTACATGGGAATGAAAGGCAATCTTAACATTATCCAGCACCGTCAGCTCAGAGAAAAGGCGGATATTCTGGAAAGTACGGGCAATGCCTCGCTGAGTAATCTCATAAGGCTTCTTCCCCACAATACTCTTGCCAGCAAATTCAATATTGCCAGTAGTAGGCTGATAAACTCCGGTAATCAGATTGAAAGCCGTGGTTTTGCCCGCACCATTAGGTCCAATCAAGCCAATAAGCTCACCCTTGTTAATATAGAAATCAAAATCAGAAACAGCCTTCAGACCGCCGAATACAATGGAGACATTTTCTGCTTTGAGAAGTACCTCACTCATGATTCATGCCCCCTTTTGAAAATGCGACGGAAGATACCCATGCTGGTAACCTCCATATAGCCAAACAAGCCCTGTGGACGATAGAACATCAGCAAAATCAAGGCCAGTGCATAGATAATCATGCGGAACTCAGGCCAAGGCGCCAGAACTGCGGAAATAAAGGTTACCACAAAGGCACCAGCAATAGAACCGGTAATGGAGCCAAGACCGCCCATAACCACCATAATCAGATAATTGAAGGAAGCCAAAAAGGTAAAGGAACCAGGGCTGATAATATAGAAATTATGGCCAAAAAGACAGCCAGCCACACCAGCAAAAGCCGCACCAATGGTAAAGGCCATTACCTTGTATTTGGTGGTATTAATGCCCATAGCCTCTGCCGCAATTTCATTTTCCCGAATGGCAATACAAGCCCGTCCATGAGAGGAATTAACAAAGTTTTTAATCACAAACAGAGTGAAAATCATAATCAGGAAAACCCAGGCAAAATTAGTATGATGGATAATGCCCTTGAAGCCAGCAGCTCCCCCCACATAATCCAGATTCATAATCACAATACGGATGATTTCACCTAAGCCCAGAGTAGCAATAGCCAGATAATCTCCCCGCAGACGAAGAGTTGGCAGACCTATCAAAAAGCCCAGCAAACCTGCCATCACTGCTCCCGCTACAATAGCCACAATAAAAGGCAGATGGAAGAAGGTAGTCATAACCACACCGGTATAGGCACCTACCGCCATAAATCCAGCATGGCCCAAAGAAAACTGTCCTGTATAGCCGTTAATCAGATTCAGGCTTACAGCCATAATAACATTGATGCCGATAATAATCAGGTTCAGCTCCCAGAAGGAGGTAAGAACCCTGGTGGTAATCAAAACCTGCAGTATAGCAAAAATCACCAGAGACAGGCCCAGCATAATCAAATCATTTTTACGCAGCAAATTCATATCCTGTCACCTACACTTTCTCACGGGTATTCTTGCCAAAAAGACCAGATGGCTTAAACAACAATACCAGAATCAAAATCGCAAAGGCAGCCGCATCACGGAAGGTGGAGGAAATAAAGCCAGAAACCAAGGCCTCAATCACACCCAAAATAATACCGCCAGCCACAGCACCAGGCAAAATACCAATACCACCCAATACTGCTGCTACAAAGGCTTTCAGGCCAGGCATAATACCCATTAATGGATCAATGGAGTTATAATAAACACCAACCAGCACACCAGCAGCCGCAGCCAAGGCAGAGCCAATGCAGAAGGTAAAGGAAATAACCCTATCTGCGTTAATGCCCATCAGCTGAGCCGTTTCTACATCAAAGGAAGCAGCCCGCATAGCCTTACCCAGCTTTGTTTTCTGCACAATATAAGTAAGAATCAGCATCAGCACCAGAGTAATACCCATAATCAGCATCTGCTGGCCATTAACAATAAAAGGCCCCACATTAAAAGCTACACTGGGAATAACCTCTGGAAAGGTTCTTGGAGTAGGGCTGACAAAATACATACTGGCATATTCCAGGAAGAAGGATACACCAATGGCCGTAATCAAGACAGAAATTCTTGGGGCATGACGCAGAGGCTTGTAGGCCAATCTTTCCACAATCATACCCAAAATCCCCGTTACCACCATGGAAATCAGCAGGGCTGGCACAATGGACAGGCCAGCTCTGGTAATAGCAAAAAAGCCAATATAGGCACCTACCATGTAAATATCACCGTGAGCAAAATTAATAAGCTTGATGATACCGTAAATCATGGTATAGCCCAAGGCAATCAGTGCATAAATGCTGCCCAGGGAGACACCATTTATCAGCTGTTGGACAAACTGATGCAAAAAGTCCATAAATATTCCTCCGAACTTTTTAATTAATTTATAAAATAAAAAATATAAATACAAAAACGCCTAAAAACCTAGAAAAGAGGTCCAGCCCATGACATCTGTATTGATACCATCAGCTGCGACCTCTATTCTGGACAGAACACTAGCCTAGCGTTCTCTGGCCATCTATGCACATATTACCTGCACAGGCAGGACATATCATACATATTATTTGCTTGGAGCGATTCTGCTCTTGAATACATACTTGCCATCAACATTCTCAATGATAATAGCATCCTTAATAGGATTATGAGTTGCAGGATCCATAGTAACCTTGGCAGTAGCAACCTGCAGCTCCTTGGTTTCCTCAATAGCCTTGCGGATAGCCTCAGGATCATCACTGCCTGCACGCTTCAAAGCATCTACCAGCAGCTTGCCTGCATCATAGCCCAGAGCAGCAAATACATTTGGTGCATGGCCATATTCCTTGGTAAAGGAATCAATAAAGCTCTTAGCACCTGGATCCTCTGCGAAATAATGAGTAGAGAAGTAAGTATTGTTCAAAGCGGAAGCACCGGCAATATCAGCAACCTTTGGATCATCCCAGCCATCAGTACCCAGCATAGTAGCAGTAATACCGATTTCACGAGCCTGCTTTACAATCTTGCCTACTTCCTCATAATAAGCTGGTATGAAGATTACATCAGCATTAGCAGCCTTAATCTTGGTCAGCGCAGCCTTGAAATCCTGATCCTTGGCCAGGAAGGACTCCTGCATTACCACCTTGCCGCCAGCAGCCTCAAAAGTCTCCTGGAATACCTTGCCCAGGCTCTTGGAATAGTCAGAGCTGGAATCAATGTACATAACAGCTGTCTTAGCCTTCAGCTCCTTGCTGGCAAACTGAGCCATAACAGTACCCTGCTGTGGATCAATGAAGCAGCTGCGGAAAATATAAGGCTTTACAGCACCATTCTCAACAGTTACATCAGGATTGGTAGCTGCAAAAGCAATTACAGGCACCTTGTTATCAGTAGCCACCTGGGATTCAGCAATAACGTTAGCTGTTACAGCAGGGCCTACAATAACCTTGACACCATCATCAGAAATCAGCTTGGTAGCAGCATTTACAGCCTCAGCAGACTCAGATTTGTTATCTGCCTCCACCAACTTAATCTGCTTGCCGTTAATACCGCCAGCCTCATTGGCCTCCTTAATAGCCAAGCGAAGGCCTTCCAGACCTGCATTACCATAGTTGGCCTGATTGCCAGTCATCTCAATATTGGCACCAACCTTGATTTCATCACTGGAACCACTATCCCCGCCACAGCCTGCAAATACTGTGCTCAGCATAGCTACACCTAAAACTGCACTTGCCAGACGTAGTTTTTTACTAAAAAACATAACCATTCCTCCTACTTATTAGTCATCTGTTAGTGGAGTACCCATACATTTTTTATATCCACTTTATGCTAATGGCAATATTATAGTTTACAAGTTTACACCTGTCAACACTTTCTTGTATGTATTCAATGTACATTTATGCTTTTTATTCTCGTGTAGTGGATTATTACAAGCAAAAATAAATTTGTAATTATTATCCATAGATAATCAAAACAAACAATTTAAATTAATATTTCTCTTAATGTCTATTTTGTTATATAATAAAAGAGTTACATTATACGGAGGAGGGGTTTATTCTTGAATCTAAAAAACGTTATTAAAAGGTCTGGCCTTACTGTAGACTATGACCGTTCCAAAATCTATAATGCCATTGCCGGGGCTGCCAAGGAAATACCTGACAGCATGACTGATGAGGAAAAGGAAGGTATTACCAACCAGGTTGAGAATACCATTGCCAACCTTAGCAGTATTACCGTAGAAGAAATACAGGATGTAGTAGAGCAGGTGCTGATGAAGCAGGGCTTCTTCGATGTGGCCAAGCACTACATTATGTACCGCCAGCGCCATGCAGAGCGCCGTGAGGCTCAGAAAAACCTGATGAAGAGCTACAAGGATATTTTCTTTGCCGATGCTATTGATTCCGATATGAAGCGGGACAACGCCAATATCAACACTGACGCCTCTATGGGCATTATGCTGAAGCTGGGCGCCGAAGGTGCCAAGCATTTTGTTGACAACTATGTGCTGCCAGAGGAATTTGCCCAGGCAGACAAAAATAATTTCATTCATATCCATGATAAGGATTTCTCCTTGATTACCTTGAACTGCTGTCAGATAGATTTGCTGAAGCTGTTCCACGGTGGCTTCTCCACAGGTCATGGCTTCCTGCGGGAGCCAAATTCCATTCGTGCCTATGCTTCTCTGGCCTGCATTGCCATTCAGAGCAATCAGAATGATATGTTTGGCGGTCAGAGCATTAACGCCTTTGATTTTGCTATGGCTGAGGGTGTCCACAAAACCTTCTGCAAGGCAGTAGCTGATGAAGCCTACAAATCTATGGTTTATCGCTTTGGCACTGAGATAGCTGGGGATGCCAAGGCTTTCCGGGATAAGTTCCGCAGCCATATGGACTATAGCCGCTGTCGTTTTACCGATGGAGATGCTCAGCCACCTCTGGAAGCTGTAGAAATGATTCTTCAGGCTCTTGAGGCCACCAAGCCAGAGGAGCTGACTGAGGCCACTGTAGGGGATTTGACTCAGGATGCTGTAAACATCTATCATTTGGCCTGTGCCGATACTACTGAGGAAACCCATCAGGCCATGGAGGCCCTGATTCACAACTTCAACACCCTCCACAGCCGGGCTGGTGCTCAGGTTCCTTTCAGCTCCATTAACTATGGTATGGACACCAGTGCTGAGGGCCGATTGGCTGTTAGAGAGGTACTGAATGCTATTCAGGCCGGTCTGGGCAACGGGGAAACCGCTATTTTCCCTATTTCTGTATTCCAGCTCAAAGCCGGAGTCAATTACAACCCAGATGATCCTAACTACGATCTTTTCCAGCAGGCCTGCCGGGTAAGCGCCAAGAGATTGTTCCCTAATTTTGTCAACATAGATGCTCCATATAATTTGCAGTATTATCAGCCAGATAACTACAACTCCTATGTGGCTACTATGGGCTGTCGCACCCGGGTTATTGGCAATGTCAACGGCCCTAGCGAGGCTGGCAGCCGTGGTAATTTCTCCTTTACCACCATCAATCTGCCAAAGCTGGCTTTAGAGGCCAAGGGCAATCTGGACAAGTTCTGGCGGCTGCTGGATAAATACATCCAGATTAGCCATGACTATCTCCTGTTCCGCTTCCAGACCATCAAGGAAAAGCATGTTTATAACTACCCATTCCTCATGGGACAGGGTGTCTGGATGGACAGCGACAAGCTAAAGGCTACCGATACCATAGAGGAAGTGCTGAAAAAGCACGCTTCCTTCTCCATTGGCTTCTGTGGCTTGGCCGAGTGTCTGGTGGCTCTCATTGGCAAGCATCACGGCGAAAGCGAAGCTGCTCAGGAGCTGGGCTTGAAGATTGTAGGACATATCCGTCAGAGAACTGATGAATATACCGATGCAGAATCCATTAACTGGAGTACCTTTGGTACCCCTGCTGAGTCCACTGCCGGCCAGTTCCAGCGGGCCAACCGCAAGAAGTTCGGCATCATTCCTGGAGTTACAGATAGAGATTATCTCACCAACAGCTCCCATGTGCCGGTTTACTATCCAATTCGAGCTTTGGATAAAATCCGCATTGAGGCCCCATATCATGAGCTGGAAAACGCTGGCCATATTGCCTATGTGGAAATGGACGGGGATCCATCCAAGAATGTAAAGGCCTTTGAAACATTGGTACGAGCTATGCACGATGCCAATATGGGCTATTTCTCCATTAACCATCCAGTAGATAGAGATCCAGTCTGTGGCTATACCGGCATTATTGAAAATGAATGTCCACATTGCCACCGTAAGGAAATCGTCACCGGTCACAAAACCGTTAAGCGTATTGTTTAAAAATTAAATTTAACCACCAAAAAGGAGCTGTGACAAAGCCCAAGGCTATTTGTCCACAGCTCCTATTTTTGTATCCTGTTTAAGCCAAAGTATCAGCTAAAAAATCTACGCAGGCCGTTCAGAATACCTTCTGCCGCCCGATTAATACCAGCCTCAGAGTTCATCAGCTTTTCTTCCTTGTCATTGGAGATAAAGGCCATTTCCACCAAGGTAGCTGGCATATCCGTATGCTTTACCACATAGAAATTACAGCTCTTGGTTCCCCTATTCCCAGTACCTAAAGCCGTTACCACACCCTCAGATACATACTGAGCCAGCCTCTGGCTAGCCTTGGAGCCCTTGGTATAATAATACCCTGTTGTGCCGCTAGGGGTGCTGTTGGTAAAGGAATCCATATGCATGGAAATAAAGATGTCTGCATTGCCATCATTACCTACATCACAGCGAGCCTGCAGCTCCTCCACATCAGAAGCATTGGCCTTCTTAGGAGATACCTCTGTATCTGTGGTTCGTGTCATCAGCACCGTAGCCCCCTCTGCCTGCAGCAGCTTCTGCAAGGCCTTGGCCACCCGCAGGGTAACTCCCTTTTCCGTTACTCCTGTAGGCCCAATGGCGCCGGTATCACTGCCACCATGTCCTGCATCCAGAGCAATGATCTTACCCTTTAGCCCCGGGGTAAAGGCAGGCTCTGTTGTGGTGCCACCTGAGTTTGTTCCCACTGTATCTCCCCTATTGGTATTGGAGCCAGTGCTACTAGACGTATCAGGCTTTGGCTGTGGATTAAAGTCTATACCGGAGTTTTTACTGCCTCCTCCTACCTTGCCAAGGTCCATAACCACTCTATAGGCCGTGGTGCCACCCTTTAGGGCAAATACCTTGTAATTATTTTTGCCCATAGAGCTTTCTACCACCACCCGCACTGTAGAGCTGTCATGCTGGGCAATCCGCACCGCCTTGGCAAAACGGCTGTCAATATTAGTAGCCTTCTTTACATTGGGACTAACCCAGGCATTCTGAATATCAATGATAATCCTCTGGGGATTGGAAATAACGCTAACCTTGTACTCCGTCTCCTTGGTGCCATCCACCACAATACGAGTTTTGTCTGCATCGGTGCTTACCCGAATGCCGGTAATCTCCGACATACTGCCAGCCCGCTGGGCAAATCCCGCTGCCTCAGCTCCTTGCTGTCCCCACAGCAGCAGGCACATTGTCAGAAGCATTACCAGAGCAGACCATATTTTATTACCATCTATTTCCTTGCCATATTCCATGGTTCTGTCCTCCATATATGCTTAGAGCATATTCTGCAAAAATGCCACGGTTCTTTCCTGCTTAGGGTGAGCAAAAAACTCCTCTGGCTGGCCCTGCTCCACAATCACCCCATCAGCCATAAACATAACATGGCTGGCCGCCTCTCTGGCAAAGGCCATTTCGTGAGTTACCACCACCATAGTCATATGCTCCTGAGCCAGCTCCCGCATGGTTTTCAAAACCTCGCCAGTCAGCTCCGGATCCAAGGCAGAGGTAGGCTCATCAAACAGCATAATCTCTGGCTTCATAGCCAAGGCTCTGGCAATAGCCACTCGCTGCTGCTGACCACCAGACAATCTACCGGGATAAGCATCCCGCTTGTCAAAAAGCCCAACCTTCCGCAAAAGCTCCTCTGCCTCTGGACGAACCTCCTCCACAGAACGCTTTTTTACCTGCACAGGAGCCTCCAGCAGATTCTCCATAACCGTCATATGAGGAAAAAGATTGAACTGCTGAAATACCATGCCTGTACAAGCCAAAATCTCCCTGGACTTGGCCTCATCCACATATTCTGCCCTGCCATCAGCTCCGTTTTCCGCCAAGGCACTGCCCATAATCTCGATTTTGCCAGAGTCAATCTCCTCCAGACGATTGATACACCGCAGCATGGTGCTTTTGCCAGAGCCAGAAGGACCAATAATAGCCAGTACATCACCCTTGGCTACGGAAAAATCTATGCCCTTCAGCACCTCCAGCTCCCCAAAGCTTTTATGTATATCCGTCATTTTTAACATAATATTATTGGTCATATTTTGCATAATGTGCCTCCAGCTTCTTAAACGCCCAGGTAAGAACAAAGGTCATTACCAGATAAAATACACCGGCAATTACAAAAGGAGTCATATCAAACTCCCTCTGCACAATGGTACGAGCCACCCGCAGCAAATCATTCATGGCCAAAATATAAATCAGAGAGGTATCCTTTACCAGATTAATGGTTTCGTTGCTAATAGGCGGCAGTACGTGGCGAATCATCTGAGGAATGATAATCCGGCGCATGGTCTGGGGATAGGTCATGCCCAAGGTCTTGGCTGCCTCATACTGGCCCCGCCCAATGGCCTGAATGCCAGCCCGGAAAATCTCTGCAAAATAAGCCGCATAGTTCAGCACAAAGGCCAACAGAGCCGCTGCAATATCCGGCAGCATAATTCCCACCATAGGCAGGGCAAAATAAACAAACAAAAGCTGCAGCATTAGCGGTGTACCCCGCATAATCCACACATAAAACTCCATTAACAGCCGCAAAGGCTTCAAAGATGAAATCCGTCCCAATGCCGCCAACAGGCCAATGGGCAGAGAAAGCACCAAGGTGATACAAAAAATCTCCAGTGTAACCTGGGTTCCCTCCAGCATCAGGGTAATTGTATGTAACAGATTATCCATAAATCAAAAAACACCCTTTCAAAACAAAAGCACAGTTGATTCTATTGTACTTCATACAGCACAAAAATAAAAGACCCCTCAATAAAATTAAGGAGCCTTTTACCCAAATTTTCATTAATTATTTGGTAATATCCTTGGCAAACCACTTTTCAGAAATCTTGGCAACAGTACCATCTGCCTTCATTTCATCAAATACCTTCTGCACCTCATCCCGCAGCTTCTGATCATCCTTGCGGAAAGCAATGCCAAACTGGCTTACAGTGCCAATAACAGTATCGATAGCCTGAATCTCATCAGGATGCTTGCTGATATAGTAGCGACCGATAATCTCGTCCCCCACTACTGCATCCAGACGGCCATTCTCCAAATCCATGAAAGCATTGATATAATCAGGATAGTATTTTACTTCCTTCATGGAAGCCTTCAGCTCTGGCTTATTCTCAAAATACTCCTCTGTGGTGCCACCGCTCTGGGTGCCAATGGTCTTGCCAGCCAAATCAGCCTCGCCAGCTACAGCAACCTTGCCATTCTTGGCTACAAACACAATCTGACGGTTATCCATATATGGCTCACTGAACAGCATATTTTCCTTACGCTTATCAGTAATATCCAGACCATTCCACAGAATATCTACACGACCGCTTTTCAGCTCAGCTTCCTTGGAATTCCAGTCAATAGCCTTGAACTCCACCTCACGGCCCAAACGCTTGGCCACTTCCTTAGCCAGATCAATATCAAAGCCTACAATCTCATTCTTCTCGTCCTTGAAACCCATTGGTGGGAAGCTATCATCCAAGCCTACTACAATCTTCTTGGACTCCTCCTTCTGGGCAGAATTACTGCCGCAGCCTGCTAGGACTGTTACCGCCAAAACCAGCATCATACACAGAGCAAAAATCTTCTTCATTCTTCGCACACTCCCTCTAGTGTCTTCATATTCACAGCTACTATTATACTTTATTTCATTAAAGTATGACAAGGGGAAATTACTAAAATTTTAAATTATTTGTTTTTTATTAACTGTACACGAGCACAGTTTTATTGTATAATAATAGTAAGAGAAATTTCGATGAAAATCAGGTAAAAAATACCTAAGCTTAGGCGGTGATTTAGTGGTAACTATCAAAGAAATTGCAGATTTATGCGGTGTATCCAGAGGTACGGTAGACAGGGTTCTCAACAATCGTGGCAATGTAAAATCCGAAAAAAAAGCTCTTATCCTAAAGGTTGCCAAGGAAATGAAATATACTCCCAATCCAGCCGGCAAGGCTCTGGCAGCCCGGAAGCTAAAGCCCACTGTGGCTGTAGTTATGCCCTCCATTGGCATCAGCTTTTTTGATGTGGTCTTGGAGGCCATGCAGAAATCAGCCTCCGCTTATGCCATGTACGGTATGCAGGTACAGTGGTATCTCTCCAAGGGCTATAATGCCCAGGTGCAATACAATCAGCTTATGAAGCTGAAGGACAAGGTGAACGCTGTAATTCTTATGCCAATTAATGACGAATGCATCTGTCAGGCTATCAAGGCTCTAACAGACAATGGGGTATTTGTGGTCACCATTAATACAGATATTGAGAACTCCACTCGCAACTGCTATGTAGGTACAGATTATGTTAATGGTGGCTGTACCGCTGGAGCCTTGCTGCAGCTCCTTCACAGGGGACAGCTTAATGTCGGTATAACCTTGGGTTCTCTCCAGATTTTGGGACATCAGCAAAGACTAGAGGGCTTCCGTCATATGCTACAGAGCAATGCCCAAGCCAAAATCCTAGGCATCGTAGAGGATCAGGATGATGAGATTCTTTCCTATGAAAAGAACCTGGCCTTGCTGAGAGAGCATCCAGAGATAAATGCCCTCTTTGCCGCCACCTCTGGAGGTATCTATGGGGCTTGTCGGGCTATTATGGCCTGCCAGCCTTCCCATGATATGACAGTGGTGGTCTTTGATAATCTCCCTACCACTGTAGAGCTGATGGAGCAGGGCATCGTACAGGCCACCATCTATCAGCATCCCCGTCGACAGGGACAGATTGCCATGCAGGTGGTTTTTGATTATCTGGTAAGTGGCAAGGCTCCTGAAAAGGAGCTTTATCTCCTAACCAACGAGATTCGTATCAAGGAAAATATTGGCGACCCATTTTACTCCAAGGCAAATCAGGATTATCTTACCAAGATTATTGCTGATGTTGAATCTGATCGGTCAAAACTTGCTACTCATGAACTGCTGGAGGATTGACTATGAATCTTCATTAAGAGGCCGTATTTCAGGCCTCTTTTTTCTTTGGGCAAAATCTAATAAAAATCGCCGCCCTGTCTAAAACAGAACGGCGATTTTTTATACTTTGTATTCATATTTACCTACACTGCCATTTGCTTGTTCGCGAAGTCACTGATATAATTGCTTTCAACAATATCAGCCCACTTCTCAGGTGGATAATGGTAGAATATTTCCGGATTTTCACCTGCGCGCTTCATTATTTGCGTTTTATTCATCATCTCTCCAGCAGTTCGGCCAGGGTATCCTTTTTTTACTAATGCTAATTTTGTAAAGCAATAATAAAATCTTTCATTACTCATTTTGTTTACATATCTATCTAATACCACATTAATCAACCTCCTTGCTACCAAACTTTAACGAGGCAATTGCCCTAGAAGATTTGAATACAGTTTGCTGTCCAAAGCCATTTTTGCCTACTGCATCATAAAAATCATCTATAGACATCCCGCGTATCTTAGCCATGTATATAATCCTACCAACAGACTTTCCGTCCAGCATAGGACCACTGATACAATCGTAATCAGCTAGCAAATCCTGTTTTCTTATCCTGTTGCTATACACATGATTTCTCCATTCATCAGTACTACTTGTAAAGATTTTTTCTTTTAATTTGGATGTATCAGCATAAAAGGACACAACAGCTGCATCATCACCAAATAATTTCTTTGCCCATGACTGTGCTTGACGGAAATCTTCTGTCATATAAAATCCAAGCCCAAAATCAGCATCATTTCTTCCTTTATTTATATCAATACCATTATTTAGTATAGAATCAGCAGATTTTTTATTTGTTCCATGATAAAACTTTCTTATCATTTTCCTTCCTCCGATTTAATTATATAAAATCTATAAGAAATTGTAAATGAAATAATTTTTCATGGCATTGGCCGTGTTCGTGAGACCTCCCTAAGTAAGAGCACAATCTTTCTCTCCATCTACCTGGTATTCATGTTCTACTGGCTCTCCCCAGTCAAATTCAGCCAGTATATACTTCTCTTCGAAGTTTGCCAGAAGGTCACTAAGCTTTTTGTGTTCATTAGTCAGTTCTAAAATCAATTTGTCATCCTTTGTCATTAGAAGCACATCCTTATATACAAAAAGAGCAGCTCCGGAGAGCTGCTCTAAATTGTTTAATTGTTTCGCCTTGGCGAGATTCCTGCTAATCCGCAGATTAGAACATGAAGTCAACACGGGTGAATACGCCGGTAGCCTTGTCGTCCTTGCCTGCAACAGTAGCAGTATCCTTGCCGTTGAAATACTTAGCAGTTGCTACAATGTTCTTAGCGAAGGTGTAGCTAGTACCGATTTCCCAACCCTTCAGGGATGCAACGCCATAGTCGCCGTTACCGAAATCATAGGTGTAAGCAATAGTAGCAAATGGAGCCAGCTGACGGTATGCTACATAAGCACCCCAGGAACCTGGATCAGCTGCGTTTGCACCCTTATAGTCCAACTCAATGCTATAAGCATTGTTGTTCAGATCTGGACGATCCTGATCATATACAGAAGTACCCCAAGCATAGTCACCAGTCAGCTTTACATTCTTGTCAAATGCATAACCAACACCCAAACCGATAATGTGGAAGGAATCCTTATCCTCGCCATCCTTCTGGTAAGTATGAGAAGCACCAACATTGTGGTAACCAAGACCTGCATCCCACTTACCCTGAGCATAAGTAGCCTCTACAGCCCAATAAGTAGCACTCTTATCACTAACATCATCAGTCTTATCTGGAGTATTAACGCCACCAATACGCTTGCCAAGCAGATCAGTACGAGCTGCAGTAGCCTTTACCTTCCAAGCCTCAGTAGGAGCATAGGTGAACTCAGCACCAGTTACATTATCATCGATTACCAAGCCATGAGTAGAATCGGAGAAAGTACCGAAACGGCCCAACTTAACATCGAACTTGCCATACTGACCTTCTGCATAGATCCTCTGAACATCTGCGCCATTGGTGTCACCAGCAGCCTCGTCCTTGCTAATATCGTAATCGATACGAGCATGGCCAGTCCAGTTCTCGTTAATAGTCATAGATGGCTCAAAACGCAGCTTTACACTGTTGTTGCCATCCTCAGTCTTCTTATGGCCAGTGTTTGCAGCAAAGTTGTTGCTCTTCCAGTCATAACGAATCAGGCCTTCCCACTTAACATTGTCAGTCTTAGCCTCCAGATCAGCTACACGAACGCCCAGGTTAGCCAGCTCATCGGAGAACTCAGCAGCCAATTTGTCAATCAGAGCCTTGTTGTTGTTGTCAGCAGCCTCGGACTTAGCCATAGCCTTTGCAACAATCTGAGCCATCTCATAACGGCTCATGTTCTGGTCACCCTTGTAAGTGCCATCAGCAGCATAGCCGTTTACAATGCCATCCTGCACCAGCTGAGCAACAGCATCATATGCCCAATGATCAGCAGGAACATCAGCGAAAGGATTAGCAGCTGCAAAAGTAGTGGAAGCAGCGCCTACTACCAGAGCGGTAGTCAATGCGGATACGAGAGTCTTCTTCATAAAGAAACATCCTCCTTCAATAAAACAAATAAACCTCATCTGTTGAAGGTGAATGCCAAGAAGCCTTAGTCCAAGAGTTGCCTTGTTTCCTCTGCAATGTACTTCTCTATTCACTTTCAACACAAGCTAAGTTTAGCACAATCTGCACATAAAATCAAGCCCAACTAAGAATTTTTCCTCCCCCTATCCCCAACGCCCTAAATACTTTGGCATATCCACAGCCCAACTCCCTAAAAAATGGGAATAGAAAACCCCTGATGGAGCCACATCAGGGGTTTTCCTGTGCCTTAATATTAGACCCAATTAACACGTCTAGCTTTCGCTATGTATTCATACTACCATAAAATGCGTTTTTTTACAAGCAAAATTTCTAGTTTCTATTCCTCATAGTCCACCGTAATCTAGTACACATTTTAGTTGAATTTCTGAAAAGAATATAGTACAATATGTGTAAGAAATTCTTATAAAATTACCATAAAATAGAAGGCACTACCGATAGACGGTTAGCCCGGTTTATAGCTATGAAATAGCCGCTTAGTTTACCAGACGTGGGCGGCTATTTCTGTTTATTGTTAATATCCTTGCCAATGGTATAACCCAAGGCTATACAGGCAATTATCAGACTAAATACGCTGATAAACTGCTCTATCGACATGACATCACTTCCCCTCCTGTAGATTTCCTAATGGATTTCTATATAAAAGAGGGTCACAGTCCCTCTGTCGAGGGCTAACCGCCTACCGTTATGATAGTGCCATTCTCATTATACTAACTATACTGTATGTTTGCAACAAAAAACTCCAGCAAAAACTGGAGTTTTTTGTTTACTTAAAAATGCGTTTTTTTACAAGCAAAATTTCTAGTTTCTATTCCTCATAGTCCACCATAATCTAGTACACATTTTAGTTGAATTTCAGAAAAGAATATAGTACAATATGTGTAAGAAATTCTTATAAAATTGCCATAAAATAGAAGGCACTACCGATAGACGGTTAGCCCAATTCACATTTGCGAAATAGTCGCTCCGATTGTTAGGCCCGGGCGGCTATTTCTGTTTATTAAGGTCCTTGCCAATCGTATAGCCCAAGGCTATACAGGCAATTATCAGACTAAATACACTGATAAACTGCTCTATCGACATGACATCACTTCCCCTCCTGTAGATTTCCTAATGGATTTCTATATAAAAGAGGGTCACAGTCCCTCTGTCGAGGGCTAACCGCCTACCGTTATGATAGTGCCGTTCTTATTATACTAACTATACTGTATGTTTGCAACAAAAAACTCCAGTAAAAACTGGAGTTTTTTGTTTACTTATTTTTTAGATGGAAAATAGCGATTTCTGGCGGACAGCCCAAACGGAAGGGAAACCAGCTTCCGTTACCACAATGAACATAGAGCGCTGTATTTCCCTCATGATACCAGCCACGCATATATTTGAATATTGGTGGTGCCAAAGGAATCCCCAAGCACCCCAGCTGCCCCCCATGAGTGTGACCACTTAGCACCAGATCCGCATTATATTTAGTAGCTGTCTGAACAAAATCCGGATGATGAGCCAACAGTATTTTTACAGCATTAGATGGAATATCCTCCATAGCCATGGCTGTATAGGCCTCCTGCAGCAGCTGGAACTGCTCCCTTTGCATAGGATAATCCACCCCCGCAATATACAGTGGTCGCTCACCATGCAAAACCAAGGCATGATTATTCACCAAATTATGTATTCTTGTTTCTACCAGGGCTGTTTCCAAAAGGGCAATTCCCCGAAAATGCTCATGATTTCCCCGACAATAATAGATACCGTAGGGAAATCTTTCCACATAGCTATCCACCAATTTAGCCGCTTTAATGGTTGTCCCAGCATTGTCAAACAAATCTCCTGTTATAACTAGAGCATCTACTTGCTGCTTTGCTGTACGCTCCAACAGCTCCTGCAGCATATCCAAATCAAAAAAAGGCCCCAAATGAATATCACTAAGCTGGGCAATAGAAAAGCCCTCCAGCTTTTCCCCCAGTTTCTCTATAGGCACATCATAGGAACGAAGCACCGTTTCATTTCGCTCCACCAGGGAACCATAAAAACTGGCTCCTGCTGCTATACAGGGCAGTACCAAGGCTCCCTTGGCAAATTTCCTACGAGATTCATCCACAGGCACCTGCCGGCAACGACCATAAATATATCTTATCAGCAAGGCTACAGCCAGCAATCCTATGGAAAATATCTGCAGCATCAGCCAGATGGCAATGGCCTGCAATACCAGCTCAGCCACTGGGCCAGTATAATTCCGTCCCCAGCATACCCCCAGACCAAAGATAGAGGCCATATTCACCACCAGCATCCACCGCTGCAGTTTTCTATACCTTTCTCCCCACATCTGCCTTTGCAGCATATGTCCCACAATATGCAGTAAAGAAATCACCGCTGCCACTATAACCATAAAGCCCATACCACTACCTCGCTTGACAATCACATATATTTTCTATTTAGTAGTATGACACAAATTTATGAAAATAATCTAAATACTACCTTTGTGGCAATATGCCACAAAATATGCTATAATAAAAGTGAAGTATAAGGAGGTGTCCTCTATGTCAACAGTAAGTGTAAGAATTGACTCTGACCTATATTCTCAGGCCTGTCTGGTTGGCAAAGTAGAACAACGCAGTGCCAGCCAGCAGTTAAATTATTGGGCCAAGCTTGGGAAAAACGCTGCTGCCAATCCAGATTTACCTATCGAGTTTATCAAGGATGTGTTACTAGCCAAAGAGCTGCCTACAGAAACCTTTGAATTTAGAGAGGAATAGATATGGAAATAGTACAGTCCCCTCTATTTAAAAGAGCATATAAAAAACTTCATGGGCAGGAATTAAAAACAACTAACATGGCAATAAAAAGCATTATGGCCAACCCTGAAATAGGAACTGAAAAGAAACAGGATTTAGCAGGTATTAGAGTCTATAGATTCAAGGTTAGTAACAAACAGTTCCTTCTTGCCTACAGCTTTGATCCAGTAACTCTAAAGCTAATTATGCTAGGAGTACACGAGAATTTTTACAGAGATTTGAAGAATTATCTATATTAAAAAGTTAGCCTATTCCTAATATTGGAAAGGCCAATTTTTTTATATACAACAAAAAACCGGACATAATGTCCGGATAATTTCTGGTGCGGTTGATGGGACTTGAACCCATACGTCTTGTGAACACTACCCCCTCAAAGTAGCGCGTCTGCCAATTCCGCCACAACCGCGTATTCAATTGAAGTATTAATTTTGAAAATAAAAATGGTGCGGTCGAGAGGACTTGAACCTCCATGATATTGCTATCACTAGCGCCTGAAGCTAGCGCGTCTGCCAATTTCGCCACGACCGCATGTTACTTATTTAGTTTAACATCTTTCGGTGATGTTGTCAAGCGTTTTTTTATTTTTTGGTGCCGAGGACCGGAATCGAACCGGTACGGTTGTTTCCAACCGCGGGATTTTAAGTCCCGTGCGTCTGCCAGTTCCGCCACCCCGGCAGCAACTAATGGAGCGGGTGATGGGAATCGAACCCACGTGACCAGCTTGGAAGGCTGGGGCTCTACCATTGAGCTACACCCGCAGGTCATCAATGGAGCTGGCGAGAGGAATTGAACCCCCAACCTGCTGATTACAAGTCAGCTGCTCTACCAATTGAGCTACACCAGCATATTAATGGTGCCTCAGAGCGGAATCGAACCACTGACACGGGGATTTTCAGTCCCCTGCTCTACCAACTGAGCTACCGAGGCATAATGGCGACCCGAAGGGGACTTGAACCCCTGACCTCCGCCGTGACAGGGCGGCATTCTAACCAACTAAACTACCGGGCCATGATATGGTGGGCGCTAACGGGATCGAACCGCTGACATTCTGCTTGTAAGGCAGACGCTCTCCCAGCTGAGCTAAGCGCCCGAAAAATGGTGTCCCACCGGAGACTCGAACTCCGAACCTGCTGATTAAGAGTCAGATGCTCTACCAGTTGAGCTAGTGAGACATAATATGGTGACGCGTACGGGATTCGAACCCGTGAAGCCGCCGTGAAAGGGCGGTGTCTTAACCGCTTGACCAACGCGCCATATCAAGTGGTCAATACCTCCTAGACGGTACTCATGGTGGCTCACCCGGGATTTGAACCCGGGACACCCTGATTAAAAGTCAGGTGCTCTGCCAACTGAGCTAGTGAACCGCACTGGCTGGGGTAGTTGGACTCGAACCAACGAATGCGGGAGTCAAAGTCCCGTGCCTTAACCGACTTGGCTATACCCCAATCACCCCAGGGGTTTGTAAAATTGGCTCCTCGAGCAGGATTCGAACCTGCGACAGCCTGATTAACAGTCAGGTGCTCTACCGACTGAGCTATCGAGGAATGTAACTGGCGATTTCCTATCCTCCCAGGCCGTCTCCAGCCAAGTACTTTCGGCGTTTATGTGCTTAACTACTGTGTTCGGAATGGGAACAGGTGGAACCACATAGCCAACATCACCGGATTATGCAATTGTACTGATGTACAATCAAAACTTCACAGAAACAACCCTGACATTAGGACTTGTAATTAAGCCCTCGACTTATTAGTACTGGTCCGCTTCGAATGTTGCCACTCTTCCACTTCCAGCCTATCTACCTTGTCGTCTTCAAGGAGTCTTACCAGCTTACGCTGTGAGAGATCTCATCTCAAGGCAGGCTTCACGCTTAGATGCTTTCAGCGTTTATCCCTTCCGGACGCAGCTACCCAGC
>OLFV01000433.1_pt1 | contig 49698 bp, 47 predicted proteins | sample 1605551 | NCBI WGS metagenome assembly OLFV01 (sample SAMEA3888922, study PRJEB22519) | human gut metagenome | biome: human gut; feature: human-associated habitat; material: faeces | place: Denmark | collected 2011 | reverse complement strand
TGCCGCCTGCGGTGGTGGCGGTGCTGCGGGAGTACAAAAAGACGGTGGACTCCCGTTGGATGTTCCCGTCCCCTGTGAAGGAGGACTGCCCCATCACGCCCGGCGTGGTGCGGCGCAGATTGCAGCTCATCCTGGAACACGCAGGATGCAAGCATGTACGCTTTCACGATCTGCGCCATACATTCGCAACCTTGGCGCTGGAAAACGGCATGGATGTGAAAACGCTCTCCGCCATGCTGGGTCATGTGTCGGCGGCCACCACGCTGGACATCTACACCCACATTACCGATGATATGCAGCGGGCAGCCGCCGTCAACATTGACCGCGGCATCGGCAAGGCGGCACCGCAGGGGGACACTTCAGAGCCGGGGCAGGAAACTGCCCCAGCCCAGGCGGAAAAGCCAAGTATGACCGATTTCAAGCCCTATGTGGGCCGCAAGCGCAGGTCCGGTACCGGCTGTGTCAGCGAGATCAACGACCACCTGTTTGAAGGACGCTACTCCCCCAAATGGCCCGACGGCAAGAAACATTCCCGCAACGTCTACGCCCATACCCGCGAGGAGTGCGAGGAGAAGCTCAGGGTGCTGATCGTGGAGATGAAGGACGAAATTGCGGAAGCACAGCGGCTGATGGATTTGGGTGAAGGTGATGGAAGTCCGCTGGAGGGGAAGAAAGGCAAACGGGGGAAGAAGGGAAAGTAAAAAGAATCACCGACAGGAATACTGGATAATCAGTATCTCTGCCGGTGATTTCACTTTTCCTGTTTTTGCCTATACCTATACCAAGGTTCTTTTCATATAAACACTGTATATCTTTCAGTGCGCATTGAAAATGGTCGATTAAAGGCGTATAATTTTCAATATAGAGCAACTTTAATCTGCCGTATATTTTTATTCTATGCTGTTTTATGGGAGCTTTTAATATGAGTTTCATTAGCAATGATTATATTAATTCGATTGAAAGAGGATATGGGGATAGTGATAAAAAGCTGTGCCATGAGTGCATTGGAAATAAATCATTAAAAGAATATATAAAAGCAAATGGATATGTTTGTACATGTGATTATTGTGGACAAAGAAGAAAAGCCGTTAATCTTGATTCGTTCATGGTAATAATTATGAGCGGGGTTAATTTTTTGTACACTCATGCTGTCAATGAATTGCCGTGTGATTCTGGGGAATATATCGGGAAAACATATACAACAGCTCAACTGATTTTCGAGGAATTGCGCGATGAGATAGATGCTCAAGATGAGCGAATACTAAAAGATATTGTAGAAATTATGTATGATGATATTTGGTGTGACGCCGACCCCTTTTCTGATCGAGAAGAGGATGTTGCCTATTATGATTGGCAGTCTTTTTGTAAGATGGTAAAAGAAAAGGTGCGATATGTTTTTTACCGAGCTACACCTGATACCAGTTTTAATGAAAATCCAACCACCATTTTAGACACACTTGCTTATTATGCTGAGCGAGTAAGGCTTGACCGAAGAATTGATAAAAACACAAAGATGTATAGATGTCGGACACATGAAAATGACGAATGGCGAACTGCATACGCCGATTTTGCTCCGCCACCGCCTTGGGTGGCAACATCCGGGAGAATGAATGCAGCTGGAATAAATGTGCTATATCTGACACTGGATCCCAATACAGCTCTTTGCGAAACAAGAACAAGTGGCAGAGATTATGCAACAATTGCTTCGTTTCGAGTTACGGAGTCAATACGGGTATTGGATTTGACAAAAATTAAGAAGATGTCAATACCGAGCATTTTTGATGAAGATAATCGACATAATCGCTCTCCGGTCATGTTCTTGCAGAAATTTGCGGAAAATATATCGCAACCTCGGAGTAACAAAAATATAGATATTGAATATGTTCCAACTCAAATAGTAACTGAATTCTTTCGTTATGTAAAAACAAGCCGATCTAATGGTTATGCAGGCATACTATACGAAAGCACGCAAAACCCAGGTGGGAAATGCTTGGCGCTATTCCTTACAAGAGATGAAGTCTTAAACCACAAATATGGAATTCACATTATTCCAAAAGCGACTACTTACCACAAAAAAGAGTATGTAACTGTAGACAACAATAGTACCCTTATTGCCAAGGGGAAAATACATATAGACTCCTTAGCAAATGAAAAGGTGAGCGAATTAGTAAAAAAACAGAAAATTCCAAAGGAAACAATAGAGAGTATTGTTAAGAGAACGGAACAAAAATGAGCTGATTATTTTGGGATTCTTTCATTTCATTAGTTGCCTGGGCTGTCAAATGCCGTTATAAATGATTTCACCGCCTGCGCCGCAATAGACAAAGAATAAGAAAAATCCCTCTGAAATCGTTGATTTCAGAGGGATTTTGGTCCGAGTGAGGTGACTTGAACACCCAACCTCGACATCCCAAATGTCGCGCCCTACCAGTTGAGCCACACCCGGATATTCAATTTCTGCCATGATACCACGGCGAGGGGTAAAAATAAAGTTTTTTCTGTCTGTGGTCATTTATGTGGTCAAAGCCGTTTTTGTGCCGCTTTCGGCAATCAGGGGAAATCCCACAAACGCAGGTGTCACAAGGCTTTCCGGCGTTTCGCCTTGCCCTGTTCCGGATACCGCCACGGCACTCCCAAATGTGGCACGATACCAACTCCGCCATACCCGGATAGGGGAGGGGGTACGCCGCCCGATCACGGACGGCGTACCCTTACTATATCAGGTTTTCTCCGGTCTTGCAAGGGGAAAATCAGCCGTTCAGAGCGGCCTTCAGAGCCGCCACACGGTCGGTAGCCTCCCAGCGCACGCCCAGATCCTCACGGCCCATGTGGCCATAGGCCGCCAGCTGGCGGTAGATGGGTCTGCGCAGATCCAAATCCCGGATGATGGCGGTGGGGCGCAGGTCAAAGACCTTCTCCACGGCCTCCTCCAGTTTTTCATCGGATACCACGCCGGTGCCGAAGGTCTCCACCAGCACGCTGACAGGACGGGCCACGCCGATGGCGTAGGCCAGCTGCACCTGGCACTTGGTGGCCAGACCCGCCGCCACCACGTTCTTGGCCACGTACCGGGCGGCGTAAGCGGCGCTGCGGTCCACCTTGGTGGGGTCCTTGCCGGAGAAAGCACCGCCGCCGTGGGGGGCGCTGCCGCCGTAGGTATCCACGATGATCTTCCGGCCGGTGAGACCGCTGTCACCCTGAGGGCCACCAATGACGAAGCGGCCTGTGGGATTGACGTAGATCTTGGTGTTCTCGTCCATCAGCTCAGCGGGAACCGTGGGCTTGATGACCAGTTCGATCATATCCCGGCGGATCTGATCCAGAGATGCCTCGGCGGCGTGCTGGGTGGAGACCACCACGGCATCCACACGGGCGGGCTTGCCATTCTCGTCATACTCCACCGTTACCTGCGTCTTGCCGTCGGGGCGCAGGTAATCCACCAGCTTTTCCTTACGGACCTGCGTCAGGCGCTTGGCCATCTTCTGGGCCAGGGAGATCGCCAGCGGCATCAGCTCCGGCGTCTCGTCGCAGGCGTAGCCGAACATCATGCCCTGATCGCCGGCGCCGTTGTCCAGCGCACTGTCACCGGACTCCTTGGCCTCCAGACTCTTGTCCACGCCCATGGCGATATCGCCGGACTGCTCGTCGATGTTGGTGATAACGGCGCAGGTGTGGCCGTCGAAGCCGTACTTGGCCCGGTCATAGCCGATGTCCAGCACCACTTGACGGGCGATCTTGGGGATATCCACGTAGCAGTGGGTGGTGATCTCGCCCATGATGTGGATCAGGCCCGTGGACACGCAGGTCTCGCAGGCCACACGGCCATTGGGGTCCTTCTCCATGATGGCGTCCAGAATCGCATCGCTGATCTGGTCGCAGATTTTGTCGGGATGTCCCTCCGTCACGGATTCCGAGGTAAACAGTCTCTTTGCCATAGCTTTTCCATGCTCCTTTATAAAATATTTTCCATACGGGTGAAAGCTCTCTCAGGTTGACCGGAGCATGAAAAAACACGCTCCGCCATTCGACGGATCGTGTTAGAATAACGCTCCTCATCTGTCGAAGGACGAATGCGGGACTATCACTTCCGCACTCAGCATACGCCGGATTTGGCACCTTGCTTCGCAGGTTGCCGTGGCTTCATCGGGCCGATCCCTCCGCCACTCTTGATAAGGTATGAACTTGTAAGAGAACTCTACAATTGTTTATGATAGCAAGAAGAGATTGTTTTGTCAACCCCTGATACACAGATTTTATCGAAATGTCCGGGAAAAACCGACGAAAAGGGGAGGAGCGGGGAGAAAAGTGCGGAAAAGGATTGCCTGTTTCGGGGAATGATAGTATAATAGTGTGCAGCACACCCAAAAAAATTTACTTGAGGTATGAAAATGAAAACTGAGGGAAAGCTGAACATGACCATGCTCTGCGACTTTTACGAGTTGACCATGGGCAATGGCTACTTTGAAAGCGGTTACAAGGATCATATCACCTACTTTGATGTCTTTTTCCGCCGGGTGCCGGATGGCGGCGGCTTTGCCATCGCCGCTGGTCTGGAGCAGCTGATTGATTATATTGAGAATCTGCACTTCTCTCCGGAGGACATCGCCTATCTGCGGGGCCGGAACCTTTTCAGCGAGGAATTTCTGTCCTATCTGGAGGACTTCCATTTCACCGGCGACATCTACGCCATGCCGGAGGGAACCCCGGTGTTTCCCCGTGAGCCCATGGTCATCGTCCGGGCCAAGGCCATCGAGGCCCAGCTCATCGAGACCTTCACACTGCTGACCATCAACCACCAGAGCCTGATCGCCACCAAGGCCAACCGCATCGCCCGTGCCGCCCGTGGCCGCACGGTGCTGGAGTTCGGCTCCCGCCGGGCACAGGGGGCGGATGCCGCCATCATCGGCGCCCGTGCCGCCTACATCGGCGGTGTCGCCGGTACGGCCTGCACCATCTCTGACCAGATCTACGGCGTTCCCGCCGGCGGCACCATGGCCCATGCGTGGGTGCAGATGTTCGATTCGGAGTATGACGCCTTCAAGACCTACTGCCAGATCTATCCCCACAACGCCACGCTGCTGGTGGATACCTACAATACCCTGAAGTCCGGTGTCCCCAACGCCATCCGGGCCTTTAACGAGGTGCTTAAGCCCATGGGCATCACCAAGTGCGGCATCCGACTGGATTCCGGCGACATGGCCTATCTGACCCGGAAGGCCCGGAAGATGCTGGACGAGGCGGGCTGGACGGAGTGCCAGATCTCCGTATCCAACTCTCTGGATGAGTACCTGATCCAGGATCTGCTGCTGCAGGATGCCAAGATCGACCTCTTCGGCGTGGGCGAGCGGATGATTACCGCCAAGTCCGAGCCGGTGTTCGGCGGCGTGTATAAGCTGGCGGCCGTGGAGGATCAACAGGGGAACATCACCCCCAAGATCAAGATCAGCGAGAACGTGGAGAAGATCACCATTCCCCACTTTAAGAAGGTCTACCGGTTCTACGGCAACGACACCGGCAAGGCCATCGCCGACTACATCACCGTCTATGACGAGACGTTGGACGACACCAAGGATCTGGAGATCTTCGACCCCAGCGCCACCTGGAAGAAAAAGACGGTGTATAACTTCACCGCCCGGCCTCTGCTGGTGCCGGTGTTTCTGGGGGGCAAGCGGGTGTACGACAGCCCCAGCCTGCCGGAAATTCAGGCCTACTGCCGCCAGCAGGTGGACACCCTGTGGGACGAGGTGAAGCGCTTCGACAATCCTCACAGCTACTATGTGGACCTGTCCGACAGGCTGTGGAACATCCAGCAGGATCTGCTCCGCAATCGATAATAAGCAAAAAAGCAGAGCTGTCCGATTTGGCGGACAGCTCTGCGTGGTATCCCAAAGGGAACAGGAGGTGACCCGTTGAAAACGCATCAGGTACAACAGAAAACGGAACGTCGTATCTCGGCGGCGCTGCGGCTGGTTTTCGTGGCGGCGCTGCTGCTGGGGCAGATCGCTTTGGCATTCTTTCTCAGCACGGAGCTGCGCCAGCGGGCTGCCATCATCTACACGGTGCTGGAGCTGGCGGCCTTCGGCTACGCCGTGCGGATCTATAACCGCACCGACGGCACCAGCTATAAGTTCGGCTGGATCTTCCTGGTTCTGACGGTGCCGGTGGTGGGACTCATTCTATACTTTCTCTGGAACGGTGACCGGCAGCAAAAGCGGCTGGATCTGAAAAAGCTGCCCATGCCGGAGGAGCCGGAAGCCCAACAGGCCGCCCACCGCATCCAGATGGAGAAGCTGCGGCGAAAATTCCCCCAGTGGGAGCGGCTCAGTGTTTATCTGGGCCGTCAAGGATATCTCCTTTACGGTGACACGGAGACAACGTATCTGCCCACCGGCGAGATGTTCCTGCAGGATATGCTGGAGAAGCTGGAGCAGGCGGAGCATTTCATCTTTCTGGAGTTCTTCATCATTGCGCAGGGACAGATATGGGACCGCATGGCGGAGATCTTCCGCCGGAAGGCGGCGGCAGGTGTGGAGGTCAAGATTATCTTCGATGACTTCGGCAGCATGATGCGCTTTCCCGCCGGACAGATCGAGGCCCTGCGGGAGAGCGGGGTAGAGGTACAGGTCTTTAACCCGGTTCACCACTACGTCAACCGCCTGTACTTCAACTATCGGGATCATCGGAAGATCGTCTGCATCGACGGCAGCACGGCCTACACCGGTGGAGCCAACGTGGCAGACGAATACGCCAACCTTACCGTCCGTTTCGGCTATTGGAAGGACTGCGGCATCCGGCTGGACGGCCCCGGCGCATGGGGCCTGACACGGGAGTTCCTCCATATGTGGCAGCGCAACGGCGGACAGCTGATGCAGGAGCGGGACTACTACCGCCCCCACGACCACCGGGAGGCGGCGGGCTTCTGCCAGCCCTTTGTGGACGGGCCGGACAACAATCCCATCTCCACGGCGGAGGACGTGTTCCTGCACCTCATCAACAACGCCCGCCGCTCCGTCCATATCACCACGCCGTATCTGGCCATTGATGAGCCCATGCGGCAGGCCCTGTGCTCTGCCGGGGACAGCGGCGTGGATGTGCGGCTGCTGCTGCCGGGAATACCGGACCACAAGTTCGCCTATCTGGCGGCCCAGAGCCACTACGGTGAGCTGCTGGTGCATCGTGTGAAAATTTACATCTACGAGCCGGGTCTGCTCCACGGCAAGACCGTGCTGTCAGACGGCGAGGCGGCCTTTGTGGGGTCTGTGAACATGGACTACCGCAGCTTCCAGCTGCACTTTGAGTGCGGTACGGTACTCTACGGCGTACCGGCCATTGAGGGGCTGGCGGAGGATATCCAGCGTATCACGGACCGTTCCCACCGGGTGACGTATCAGGAGTGGAAGAGCCGCCCGTGGTACCGCAAGCTTTTGAGTACCCTGCTGCGGCTGTTTGAGATGTGGATGTGAGTAACATACAGCCCCGGACGCTTCGGCGTCCGGGGCTGTGTTTCTTCTGGCTGCCGTGCGGGACAGGGGATGCTTACAAATTAGGCAAAAGTCCGGCATCATGGAGCTTTTGCAGGCTCATGAGGACCCCCAGCTTGGCGTGATACCACGTCAGGCCACCCTGAAAATACACAGCGTAGGGGGGACGGATGGGGCCGTCGGCGGAGAGCTCGATGGAGGCCCCCTGCACAAACGCTCCGGCGGCCATGATAACGTCGCTGTCGTAGCCGGGCATGGCCCACGGCTCCGGGGTCACATAGCTGTCCACCGGTGCAGCGGCCTGGATGCCCTTGCAGAAGGCACACATGGCCTCCCGGCTGCCCAGCTCCACCGCCTGAATGATATCCCGGCGCACCTCCCGGCTGCCGGGAATCACACGAAAGCCCAGCGCTTCATAGCATCCTGCTGTAAAGATAGCACCCTTTACAGCGGAGGCCACCACTGTGGGAGCCAGAAACAGCCCCTGATAGAAACTGGTGAGCAGGCCCAGATTGGCGCCCACCTCCTTGCCGAGGCCCGGTGCGCTGAGCCGGTAGGCGCAGCGGTCGATGAGATCCTGCCGGCCGCAGACATAGCCGCCGGTGGGAGCCAGACCGCCACCCAGATTCTTAATGAGGCTTCCCACCACTATATCGGCCCCCACATCCGTGGGTTCCTGTCGCTCCACCAGCTCGCCGTAGCAGTTGTCCACCATGCAGATGATGTCGGGCTTACAGCTCTTGCAGAAGGCAATCAGCTGACCGATCTCCTCCACGGAGAAGGAGGGGCGGGTGGCGTAGCCCTTGGAGCGCTGGATGGTCACCAGCTTGGTTTTTTCGTGGATGGCGGCCCGGATGCCGTCGTAGTCAAAGCTGCCGTCCGGAAGCAGGTCTACCTGGCGGTAGCTGACGCCGTATTCCCGCAGGGAGCCGGGAGAGGGGCGGATGCCGATGACCTCCTCCAGGGTGTCATAGGGCGCCCCGACGGGGCTCAGCAGCTCGTCGCCCGGCAGGAGGTTGGCCCCCAGCGCCAGTGCCAGCGCATGGGTGCCGCAGGTGATCTGGGGCCGGACCAGCGCCGCCTCCGTGTGGAACACGTCGGCATAGACACGCTCCAGATTGTCCCGGCCCTCGTCGTCGTAGCCGTAGCCGGAGGAGAGGTTAAAGTGGGTGGCATTGAGACGATTCTTGTGCATGGCAGAGAGAACTTTGGCCTGATTATACTCGGCAATGTCGTCCACACGGGACATTTCCTCGTCCAGTCCGGCCAGTACTCGCTGTCCAAAATCCAGCACCTCCGGACTGATGCCCAGCTGCTGATACATTTCATTGGTGGTCATGGGATCGTTGCTCCTTACTTAGATTCATTTCCTGGGATATGCTCCGGGAACCGGATGCCCCGGCACTTCATTAGCATCCGGATGGGGTAGTCCCGATCCAAATAGTTCTTGCTGTACCACTCATAGGTGGCGGCGGGCAGATGCTGCAGCTCCGGAGCCTGACACCGGAACAGCTCGAAGGTCCGGCGGTCACCGGAGAGCAGTGCCGCCATCAGCTCCAGCTGTCCCTCCTGCCGCAGCCGCTCCAGACAGGCATCCATGATGACGGCGCAGGAGCGCTCCTCCTCGTCGGCGTAGAGCTCCTTGTTGCCCAGCCAATAGAGAAATTCCTCCGGGTCCAGATCCAGCTTGGTGGTGATCTGGCTGAGCTTGTAAAATTCCTTCCAGTCCCGTTTTTGCAGCACCTCCATCAGGTACTGCACCAGACCGTCATCCAGCGCCACGCAGTCCAGAAACACCTCGAAGGCGTGCTTGCCTGCATCGGGGTCCGGGGCCGTCTCGGAGGGCTCCTCCGCCGGGGAAGCCTCCTGTGCGGGGGCCAGCTGTACGGCGCTTTGCAGCAGCTGCTGAAGGCTTGTGGTATCGTCCGCCTGCCGGTAAATCTCCTCCGGCAGCGTAACGCCGTCCTGCCGGGCGCAGGCCCGGACAAAGGCGGCGGTTCCCACCTGCTGCAGCTGGCGGCTCAGGGAGGCGGCCTTCTCCGTCATGTCCCCCTCCGGCAGAGTGATACCCTCCGGCGGCGTGCGGCGGCCCTCCATCAGCTGGGTCATGTATTCCAAATAGTGGTCAAAAAGAGTCATACCTTCTCCTCACTTTCCCCAAAACTCTATCACATGGCGGTTGTAATTGCAAGGGCATCCGTGCTATACTGGGAAAAAAGGAGGTGGGAGCGTGTATTTCGTATACATGGTATACTGCGAAGGAGATACCCTTTACACAGGAGTCGCACAGGACATTTGCCGCCGGATGCGGCAGCACACCGGCCGGGGAGCAGCTTGCGCCCGGTATACACGGGCCCACCCGATACAGGCGTTGGCGGCGCTGTGGGAGACGGAGGACAAAGGGACGGCCCTGCGGCTGGAATACCGCATCAAGCAGCTGACCCGGACGGAGAAGGAACGCCTCATCCATGAGGGTACCGCATTTTCACAGCTGCTGCCGCAGCTGGAGGTGTCCCGCTACCGGCGCAGACCGGGCATAACGCTGGAGATGTGTTTGGAGGGGAAAATCGATGCATGAGTGGTATGCAGCCCCTATGGAGGGTCTCACCGGCTGGCGCTGGCGGCAGGTGCAGCACGAGATGTTCGGCGGGGCAGCGCTGTATGTGACGCCCTTCGTGTCCCCCAACGGGAATTTCAGCTTCCAGCGCAAGGAACTGGAAGAGCTGGACCCGGAGCGAAACCGGGGTATTCCGGTGGTGCCGCAGATCCTCACCAACCGGGCGGAGTACTTCGTCTGGGCTGCCAAGGAGTGCCGCAGCCGTGGTTGGGAGCAGGTGGATCTGAACTTGGGTTGCCCCTCCGGTACCGTGACGGGAAAGAACAAGGGGGCGGGACTGCTGCGCCAGCCGGAGCTGCTGAGACAGCTGCTGGACGGCATTTTCGATGCCCTGCCGGATATGAAAATTTCCGTCAAGACCCGTATCGGATGGGAGAGGGCGGAGGAGTGGCCGGCGCTGCTGGCCCTGTTGGAGACATACCCTATCTGCCGCCTGACGGTGCATCCACGGGTGCGGACGCAGTTCTACAAGGGGACGGCAGACCGGGAGGTGTTCCGCTGGACGGCAGAGCACACGGCGCTGCCTCTGTGCTACAACGGGGACGTTACCACCGTCTGTGACCTGCGGGAGATGGGGGAGACCTTTCCCAACGACGCCGTCATGGTAGGCCGTGGACTGGTGGCGGACCCGTCCCTGCTGCGGCAGGCGGCGGGAGGCCCGGCAGCGTCTCTGGAGGAGCTGCGGGAGTTTCACGACCGGCTGTACGGCCTGTACTGCCGGGATTTTTCCGGCGACGTGCCGGTGCTGCACCATATGCGGGAGCTGTGGAACTATTTCTCCCGGTCCTTCCGGGAGACGGACACCCTGCTGCGGCAGGTGCGTAAGGCCGGGGACTGCCGGGCATATGAGACGGCGGTGCGGCAGTTTTTCTATGACGCAGAGCTGTACCATTGATGATATCTGTAAAGGAATCATGCTTTACGCAAAGAACCCCCGCTTTCCATAGAGGAAGCGGGGGTTCTTTTTTGCAGAGCTTCAGTTGAGGACATAGACGGTGCAGTAGCGCCGACCGAAGGAACAGGCATCGTCGTAGGAGTCAAACCACAGATCCAGCTTTGTTCCCTTGATGGCACTGCCGGTATCGGAGGCCACGGCCATGCCGTACTCCAGATAACCGTCGTTGGTCAGAATATAGAACCGTGTGCCGAAGGGGAACACCGAGGTGTCCACGGCGATGTTGCCGTAGGCGGTGGGCCGCCCGGAGGCCGTCCAGCCGTGGATGGAGTAGGCGGTGGATTCGCAGGAGCCGTACACGGAGGAGAAGGCCATGGTGTCGCCGGAGGCGAACAGCAGATAGCCGGTGCCGTCATCAAAGGTCGTCACGTCCACCATGTAATCAGATCGCTCCACGGAGGAGACCATGGTGCCATACTCGACGATCTCGGTGACGGCGTTGTCCTCGGTGGTGCTGACCAGCTCGGTGGAGACCAGCTTGCCGTCCCGGTAGGTGTCCTTGTAGGTCTCGACGACGGTGCCGGGAACGCCCTCCTGCACCACCTCTTCCGTTCCCTTGGCCAGCATATGGTTCACCACACGCTCTGTTTTGTAAGGGGTGGTGACGGTGACGTCACGGGTCTGGGAATACTCTGCCATAACGGAGACGGTAGGCGTCTCGCCGGTGGTGTCCACCACGACCATCTCGCCGTCGCCCACGGTGACGTCGGACCGGCGCAGCAGGTTATCCACCGTTTCCCGCCGGGTGGTCACCAGATAGGTGGCGCCCTGAGCGTCGGCTACCTGCACCTGCTGGCCCTTTACCAGCAGCAGCTGGGCGTCCCGGCTGCTGTTGTCGGCCCGAATGTCCAGCAGACCCGTGGTACGGTCACCGTCGGGCCGGCCGTCGATGATCTGCATTCCGGTCTCGTCCAGGATCATGTATACATAGCTGGGGTTTTCGATATCCTGCTGACAGAGGATCACGGTGGTGGCCAGCAGAGCCACCAGAGTAATTGCCAGCAGCAACCCCTTCAAGAGTCGGGGAGATGCGGATCGGTCCGTTGTTGGCCGGGCCGTCGTCTCCATTCTAATCACTGCTTCTTTCATAAAAAACCTCCCAATTCCGCCCTTCATTTCCGGGGTTCGGGGCGGTGGAAAATCACCTCGCAATGCATTTGTAACTTTTGTTACTTTTTTGAAATATGGGAGGAGTATATCACTTCCACCCACTTTTGTCAAGTTTTTTGGATTTTTCATGGGGTTACACACCACTTTTCACGGTTTTGTGCGGGTATCTGACAGGTAAAAAACGGCAGCTGCCGAGGCATTGGTTACAGAAAGGTTACCGACGGTGACAACGGTTGTAAATAAAGATTGAAGAATGGGGCGGGGCGTGGTATAATAGAGAAAACTATCACAGCGGAGGGGTTCTATGCGGCCTGAATTTATCCCCGTGGGGCAGATCGTCAACGCCCACGGTATCCGGGGCGAGGTAAAGCTGAATCCGGCCGGGTTCGATCCGGCCTTTCTTGCGGCGTTTAACACGCTGTACATCGGCGGAAAAGAGACAAAGGTGAAGAGCGCACGGGTCCACAAGTCCACGGTACTGCTGGTGCTGCCGGGAGTGGAGGATATGGATGCTGCGCTGGCCCTGAAGGGAAAGCCCGTCTTCATCCGCCGGACGGATGCCCATCTGCCGGAGGGCGAATATTTCGATGCCGAGCTGGAGGGGCTGACGGTGCTGGACGACGAGAACGGGGAGGAGTTGGGAAGGCTCACCCATGTGCTGAACTATCCGGCCCACAAGGTCTACGAGGTCCGGGGGAAGCGGGAGTATCTGATCCCGGCGGTGCGGGAGGTGTTCATCCGTGGGGTGGACATGGAGACCGGCACCATGCGGGTGCGGAACATGAAAGGACTGGCCACGGATGAGAATTGACATCATGACCCTGTTCCCGGACGCCATCGATGCTATGATGGGGCAGTCCATTATCGGGCGGGCGCAGGCCAGAGGATTGGTGACCATTACCGCTCACCAGATCCGGGAGTATACCACCAATAAGCAGATGCAGGTGGATGATTATCCCTACGGCGGAGGACGGGGAGCCGTCATGCAGGCGGACCCGCTGTACCGCTGCTGGGACCATATCTGTCAGGAGGCGGGGGAGCGGGTACACACCATCTATCTTTCCCCCTGCGGGCGGGTGTTTGACCAGCAGGTGGCCAAGGAGCTGAAGGCGTCCTATGAGCGGCTGATCCTGGTGTGCGGCCACTATGAGGGAGTGGACCAGAGGTTCATCGACGAGTGCGTGGACGAGGAGATCTCCATGGGGGACTTCGTACTGACCGGCGGCGAGATACCGGCCATGGCGCTGGCGGACTGCCTGTGCCGGATGGTGCCTGGGGTGCTGCCGGAGGAGAGCTGCTACACCGACGAGTCCCACTGGGACGGTCTGCTGGAGTACCCGCAGTACTCCCGGCCGGAGGAGTGGCACGGCCGGAAGGTTCCGGAGGTGCTGCTGTCGGGCCACCATGGGAAGGTGGATGACTGGCGGAAAAAGGAGTGCTATAAGCGCACCATGACCCGGCGGCCGGACCTCTTTGCCCGGTTTGATGAGACCAGTCTCACCACCAAGCATGACCGAAAGGTGCTGGCGGAGGCCAAGGCGGAATGGGCGGCGGAGCAGGAGTCTCCGGCTGCGGAATAAGACATAGAAAACCGCTGCGTGAGCGTCACGCAGCGGTTTTTTCGGTTATTCGACATCGTCCTCCCGGAACAGCAGGGTGATGCACCACAGTCCGGCGATGCCCACCAGTGTATAGATGATGCGGCTCCATACCGATAGCTGTCCACCGAATATGGCGGCCACGCAGTCAAAGCGGAACAGGCCGATGCTGCCCCAGTTCAGAGCGCCGATAATGACGAGGATCAGGGCAATGCGGTCTACGATCTTCACGGTCAAACCTCCCATCTGTGAGATTGCTCTGTCAGTTTGCCCATTTGACGATGGATTATTCAGAAAATTCGTCAGCACGACAAAAATATTTTCAGATTCTGCGGAATTGACGTTGAAATAACCGGGGGGACTATTGTATAATACAGGAAGAACAGGAACGAATCAACGGGCGGCCGGCGGCACAGCTCCGGCGGCGTCCACACACAAGGAGGAACAACATGAACAAGACCTTTGAAAAGCTGGGCTTTTACCCAGCAGATATCCTGCTGCCCAAGGATCAGGACATGACCAAGTGGGCTGTGGTGGCCTGTGACCAGTTCACCTCCGAGCCAGAGTACTGGCAGGCGGTGGAGGAGAAGGTGGGTAAGGCCCCGTCCACCCTGCGGCTGATCCTGCCGGAGGCCAACCTCAAGGCCCCCAACGTGGACGAGTACATCTCCGGCATCAACGCCGCCATGGAGCAGTATCTGAAGGACGGCGTATTCCGGACGCTGGAGGATTCCCTGATCTATGTGGAGCGCCAGCAGTCCGACGGACGCATCCGCCATGGCCTCATCGGCATGGTAGATCTGGACGCCTACGACTTCACCCCCGGCTCCGGCGCCCTGATTCGTGCCACCGAGGGGACAGTGCTGGATCGCATCCCGCCCCGTGCCAAGGTGCGCCGTCACGCTCCCATCGAGCTGCCCCATGTGATGCTGCTGGTAGACGATCCCGATAAGACCGTCATCGAGCCGCTGACGGCGGCAGCCGATACCATGGAGAAGCTGTATGACTTCGACCTGATGCAAAACGGCGGCCATATTCGGGGCTACAAGCTGTCCGACAAGCAGGTGGACGCTGTGGCCAAGGCACTGGAGGGCCTTGCCTCCGACGAGGCCATGCAGAAGAAGTACGGCGTTTCCGGCGTGGCGCCCCTGCTGTTCGCCGTGGGCGACGGCAACCATTCTTTGGCCACCGCCAAGGCCTGCTATGAGGAGCAGAAGAAGGGCAAGACTCCGGAGGAGTATCTGGCGCTGCCCTCCCGGTTTGCGCTGGTGGAGGTGGTGAACAACCACGACGACGCCCTGCAGTTCGAGCCTATTCACCGGGTGCTGTTCGGCGTGGATCACGAGAAGTTCATGAAGGCATTTCAGGCTGCCTACCCCAACGCCTACGAGGGCCGGGGCGAGGGCCACACCATTGAGTTCGTGTGGAACGGTGAGAGTCATTTCATCACCGTCCCTGATCCCAAGGTACAGCTGGCGGTGGGTACCCTGCAGGGGGTCATCGATCCGTACCTGAAGGAGAACGGCGGCGAGGTGGACTATATCCACGGCGACGACGTGACCCGTGAACTGGGCTCCAAGCCCGGCAACATGGGCTTCCTGCTGCCGGCCATGGGGAAGGAACAGCTCTTTAAGACCGTCATGGCTGACGGCGTGCTGCCCCGCAAGACTTTCTCCATGGGCCACGCTCAGGATAAGCGCTACTACATCGAAGCCCGCCGTATCACCAAGTAAACAGAAACGAAAAATCTCCCTTCTATCGAAGGGAGATTTTTTATGCGTATCAAAGGGGATATACTCACGCCTGCGGCACCGCACCGCTGGCGATGAACATGGCGTCGCCAAAGCTGAAGAACCGGTAGCGCTGCCGGACAGCCTCCTCGTAGGCCGCCAGAACGTGCTCCCGTCCCGCCAGCGCCGACACCAGCATGATGAGGGTGGACTCCGGCAGGTGGAAGTTGGTGATCAGCCCGTCCAGCACCTTGAACCGGTAGCCGGGATAGATGAAAATGTCCGTCCAACCGGCGGAGGCGGTCATGGTGCCGTCCTCGGCGGCCCAGCTTTCGACGGTGCGGCATGAGGTGGTGCCGACGCAGATGACCCGTCCGCCGCTGCGCTTGGTCTCATTGATGAGATCTGCCGTCTCCTGTGGGATGACGCAGTATTCACTGTGCATCTCGTGACCCTCAATGGTGTCTTCCTTCACGGGCCGGAAGGTGCCAAGCCCTACATGGAGTGTCACGTATCCAACCTTTACACCCATTGTCTGCACACGCTCCAGAAGCTCCGGAGTGAAGTGAAGTCCGGCGGTGGGGGCGGCGGCGCTGCCGTTGACCTTGGAGTAGACGGTTTGGTAGCGCTCCCGGTCCTGCAGCTCCTCCTTGATGTAGGGGGGCAGGGGCATTTTCCCCAGTCGGTCCAGCACCTCCAGAAAAATGCCCTCGTACTCGAAATGCACCAGCCGGTTGCCGCCGGGCAGCTCTTCGGTGATCTCGGCGGTGAGCTGCCCATCCCCGAAGGAGACGCGGGCGCCGGTGCGCAGCTTCTTGCCGGGCCGCACCAGACATTCCCACGTGTTCTCACCCCGGTCAATGAGCAGCAGGATCTCACAGGCTCCGCCGCCGGGGAGCCGATGACCCAGCAGCCGGGCCGGGAGAACACGGGAGTTATTGAGGATCAGACAGTCGCCGGGCCGCAGATAGTCCGGCAGATCGTAGAAGTGGCGATGTTCCCATGCGCCGGTATCCTTATCCAGCACCAGCAGGCGGGAGGCATCCCGCCGGGGGATGGGGGTCTGGGCGATAAGCTCTTGGGGGAGTTCAAAATTAAAATCACTGGTTTTCATAAAAAACGACCTGTTTCTTCCGTAGTTTCCGGGAAAATTCCGTGACTTATATTATACTATACGTTTCCCGCCGCTTCAACCTTTTTATCTCTCTCTTGACTTGACGGCGCAATCTGGTAAGATAGGGGGAGTATAACCACGATGATAAAGCCTGCAAATAAAAAGTCAAGTCCCAAACAGGACTTGACAGTAGAAAATTTTGCAGGCAGCAGGTAGGGAAAAAAGGGCAACACAAAAAAGCCACCGCAGAACGCTGGCTTAAAATTGTGTATTGGAACTCAGCTTCTTTGCAGTCCGGTAGAATCCAGATCCACCGGCGGCAGCTCCTCCAATGTGGCGAGATAATCGCGTACCTTTGCGTAATAGCGCCGCAGGAACTTGTTGGATGCAGCGGTCATGTAGACATAGAAGGGTTTGCCCTCTGAGCGTTTACGGTCAAGAAACTGGAACACCGGTTCATCCTGAGGCGCACATTTTAAGTATATCCCCATCACATTGAACAGCGTTTTGCGAAGATATGGGGAGCCTCGTTTGGAGGACTTGTTGCTCTTAACATTCTTTTCGCCGGACTGGTTGGGCATGGGATCAATACCGGCAAATGCAACCAGAGACTGCTTGCGCTCAAAGCGGCGCACATCGCCAATCTCTGCCATCAGCTGCGGCCCAAAGGATTTTCCAACGCCGTACATCTCCATTACCACAGGGTACTCCGGCAGCATGGATGCAAGCCGTTCCATTTCGGTACGGTAGGTTTCCACAGAGCGTGAGATGCTGGTGAGCTGGTTTGCGGCCTGCTGTACAAGCACCTTTGTGACCTTGGACTTAGAAACCAGCACAACAGCGTTCTTTGCAAGGGTATATACCTCTTGTGCATTGCTCTGCTTAAAGAGGTAGCCGTGACGCTTGCACCATTTCCGGTAGCGTTCAGAGAAAGCATTCAGGCTCTGCTTGCGCACACAGTCTACATGCCAGAAGGTATGAGCAAAGTCCACCCATTTCTGAGTTCCATCGCTTCGTACAGGGCTTTCAAAGCACTTGCGGATGCTTGGGAAGGATTGCTCCAAAAGAGCAATCAGGTTGTTGGAGCAGGTCGTCCGTTGCTTGGAAGCAAGCTGGAACTGGCGGTTCAGAGTTTTCAGATCATAACGAATGGTATCCATAGGAGTATAATCTCGCAATTCGCTCCAGTTGTCAAGGGCATATCGGGCAATTTTTATAGCATCCGCTTTGTCGGTTTTCACCCGGCGCAGAGAATTGGCACCGTACTCCTTGATGAGCAGTGGATTTACGGCACTGACATAGAGACCGGCTTCGTGCAATGTTTTTGCAACCGGCTCATAGTAGCGTCCTGTGTGCTCCATTACAACACGGGTTTCCCCGTCAAGTGCCTTCAGCTGCTCGGCGAGAGAAGCCAATCCTTCTGTGCTGTGGGCAACATCGAACGGCAGATGGACAACCTCACCAAAGGGACGAAGTACTGCAACCGTACTCTTTCTACTGGAAACATCAATGCCTGCTGCGTTCATAATCAACACTCCTGAAAAGAATTTTGCAATGGACAAACGCCATCTTACCCATTGCCGATTCTATCTGTTTGCTGACACGAACGCACTGGCTCCACCTGCACAAATCGAACACTGCGAATAGGAGGATGGCTGACTGACTTTCCGACGGACGTAAAAGCCCTTGGAGAAATAGGTCAGACCATTACCTCACTATTCTAACAGTTTAGGCAACGAGATGTCCCATGCCTATGGCTGGCTGCCATAAATCAAGGGGCAAATATATAGTAACAGGAGAAATTCCATGTTTGAGGTCATTAAAACGGAGGGTACCGCCCGTCGGAGCCGTTTCCGGTGCGCCCACGGCGGCGAGGTGCAGACGCCGGTGTTCATGAACGTGGGAACACAGGGGGCCATCAAGGGGGGCATAGATGCCTTCGATCTGAAGGAGCTGGGATGCCAGATCGAGCTGTCCAACACCTATCATCTGCACCTACGCCCCGGTGATGACGTGGTGCGGCAGATGGGTGGACTGCACCGGTTCATGCGGTGGGACGGCCCCATCCTGACGGACTCCGGCGGCTTTCAGGTGTTCTCTCTGGCGGGTCTGCGGAAGATCACGGAGGAGGGCGTCACCTTCGCCAGCCATCTGGACGGCCACCGCATCTTCATGGGGCCGGAGGAGAGTATGCAGATCCAGTCCCATCTGGGATCGGACATCGCCATGGCCTTTGACGAGTGTGTGGAAAATCCGGCCCAGTACGACTACGCCAAGGCCAGCTGTGAGCGAACCCTGCGGTGGCTGGAGCGGTGCAAGGCGGAGCACGACCGCCTGAATGCCCTGCCGGATACGGTGAACCCCCGCCAGATGCTGTTCGGCATCAATCAGGGGGCTACCTATCGGGACCTGCGGATCTGGCATATGCAGCAGATCGCCAAGCTGAACTGCGACGGCTACGCCATCGGCGGCCTGGCGGTTGGGGAGCCCACGGAGGTGATGTACGACATCATCGAGGCGGTGGAACCCTATATGCCCAAGGATAAGCCCCGGTATCTCATGGGTGTGGGGACCCCCAGCAACATCATCGAGGGCGTGGCCCGTGGTGTGGATTTCTTCGACTGCGTCATGCCTGCCCGCAACGCCCGACACGGAAAGCTCTTTTCGTGGCAGGGCTCCCTGAACATCAAAAACGCCAAGTACAAGCTGGATGACCGGCCCATCGATCCGGCGTGCGACTGCCCGGTGTGCCGCCGGTTCAGCCGGGCCTATCTCCGTCATCTGTTCACGGCGGAGGAGATGCTGGGGATGCGTCTGGCGGTGATGCACAATCTGTACTTTTATAACAAGCTGACCCGGCGCATCCGGGAGAGCCTTGACGCCGGCTGCTTTGCGGATTTCCGGGCGGAGTACAGCCAAAAACTCGGTGAAAAGCTCTGATCTGGGTGTTCTGCAGCGGATTTCCAAAAAACTGGCCTGTCCCTCTTGCAAACAGGAACAGAATCCAGTATAATACATACCATATTGTGAAAAAAGGAGTTTTGTCCCATGATTCAGTTCGCATATGCTACAGACGGCACGACGGCCGCCGGTGCCGGCAACATGACCTCCACGATCATTATGATCGTCGTGATGATCGCTATTTTCTATTTCCTCCTGATCCGTCCCGAGAATAAGCGGAAGAAGCAGGCGGAGGAAATGCGCAACAGCCTGAAGAAGGGCGACTGGCTGACCACCATCGGCGGCATCTATGGCCGTGTGGTGGCCATCACCGACCGCACCGTGGTCATCGAGACCAGCGAGGATCGGGTCCGCATGGAGTTCGTCAAGTCCGCCATCGGTTCTGTGGGTACGCTGGATCAGCAGATGGCCGCTGCCCAGCGCCCTGCCAAGAAGTCCAAGGGTGAGCCTGTGGCAGAGGAGAAGGTCGAGGAGACCACCGAGGATAAGACCGAGGAATAAAAGCGAATAAAGCACCCTCCCCTGAATATGCTTGCAGTAAGAGCGATTCAGGGGAGGTATTTTTATGTCCGCAGGGAAACTGACGTGGGGCCGGCGGGACTGGCTGGGGTTGATGGCACTGTTTCTTTCCAGCATTGCGGCGGATGTGATCGGGGCGCTGCTGGCGGTGAAGGGCATCCTGCCCATGGGGAGCGTGGCTGCGTGGGTTTATGGCGGTTGGGCGCTGGGCGCATTTCTGGGCGTGCGGGTGGCGGTGCGGGGGCGCAGCGGCACCGTGCAGGCTTCGCTGCTGCTGGCGGCAGGGGCTTATGTGTTGATCTGGCTGGTGGGTCTGACGGTGTTCGGTACGGCGGCCTTTGCCCATCACGGTCTGGGGATCACGCTGGCGGTGGTGGCTGGTGCGCTGCTGGGAGCCGTGCTGGGGCAGGGGAGACGGCATCGGAAAAAGAAGCCTGTTCGGCGGGGACGGCAACATCGAGGGACGATATAGAGTGTTCCATGGTGAAAATCACGAAAATCTCTCTGTGAGACATTTTTTGCTTGACGGGCCATGACGGCGGCAGCGGATGAAGTATCCCTGCGCCGCCGGGACGGAGGAGGGCAAGATGTGGTGGCGGTCTAAAAAAATCCCGCCCCATATCTTGTCCTTCCTTTGCGTGGGGGAGGAGGGGATTTTTCGAGGTTTTCGAGATTTACATAACACGCTTTACATAACTATTTAACATAATTTACAAAAAACAGCAGCGCCAGCAAAAAGCTCTTGCGAAAATGCAGCGTTTGCCCTATCATATGTTATGGCAACCTCGTGAGTTATGTCGTGCTGCGGCTGCGGCAAGACCGCAGAACTTGCGCTTCTATCCGGCCGGCTTGTCTCATAGGATGAGACGAGGTGACTGGCCGCATGAGACGAGCATCACATTTTCACAGATGGCCCGGACGGCACACTGGCCTATGGCGGCTGGCGCTGCTGGGGCTCTGCTTCTGCGGGGGCATCCTGCTGGGGCAGCTGGCGGCCCGGAGCGTGCCGGAGGCATCCCGGACGGAGCTGGCCGCCTATCTGCGGCAGTACGCCGCCGTATGGGGTGAGACAACGGATCGCACCGCCTCGCTGCTGCGGGTGGCAGGGGTGTACCTGCGCTATCCGCTGCTGGTGACGGTGCTGGGCTTTTGCGGCGCCGCCGGGGCGGCGCTGATCCTGCCGGTTCTTGCGGCGGAGGGATTTTTTCTTTCCTTTTCTGCGGGCTGCTTCGCTGCTGCGCTGGGGCGCAGCGGCGTTTTACTGGCCTTGGCGGCCTTCGGCGTGCGGTGCCTGATCGTGCTGCCGTGCAGCATTTACCCAGCCATGCTGGTAGGGGAGAGGAACCGCTGGAGGAAGCTGGCCGTCTGCGGGGCGCTGCTGCTTCTGGGTATGGCGCTGGAGCTGACGCTGGTACCGAGGCTGGTGCAGTGGGCACTGGGAACATTATCATGAGAGGAGTTGAGGACCTTGGCGGATCATATTGCGGCATACGGCAGCTATCTGGAGCAGGAGAAACACGCCTCCGCCAACACCGTCAGCTCCTATTTGCGGGATCTGAACCAGTTCCGCAGTTGGCTGCTGGAAAACGGGGCAGCTGATCTGCGGCGGGTCAAGACCGATACCATCAACGAGTACCTGAGGTATCTGGAGCGGCGGGGGAAGTCCCCGGCCACCGTGACACGCAGCGCCGCCTCGCTGAAATCCTTTTATGGGTATATGCAGGCCTCCGGGGTCATGAAGGCCAACCCCGCCAAGGCGGTGGTGACCCACCGGGCAGAGCGGAAGTACCCGGAGATACTGACCAACAAAGAGGTGGAGCTGTTTCTGGAGCAGCCCCGCTGCGTGGACGAGAAGGGCTTCCGGGATCATGCCATGCTGGAGCTGCTGTACGCCACCGGCATACGGGTATCGGAGCTCATCGGGCTGAACGTGACGGATGTGAATCTGACAGCGGGCTTCATCCGCTGCAGCAGCCGGGGCAAGGAGCGCATCATCCCCCTGTACCACGGTGCGGTGAAGGCCCTTCAGGACTACATACGGGACATCCGGCCCCGGATCATCGCCAACGAGACGGAGACGGCCCTGTTCGTCAACATGAATGGCGAGCGTATGAGCCGTCAGGGCTTTTGGAAGATCATCAAGCACTATCAGGAGACGGCGGGCATCGAAAAGGACATCACGCCCCACACCCTACGGCACTCCTTTGCAGCCCACCTGCTGGAGAACGGAGCAGACCTGCGAGCCATTCAGGAGATGCTGGGCCATGCGGATATCTCCTCCACACAGATATACACCCACGTGATTCAAAAGCAGCTGAAGGATATCTACAACAAGGCTCATCCCAGAGCATGAGAGACTGGCGGAGAGATACCTCTCCGCCAGTTTTGCATCCCCTGAAGGGCCGCCGTCATCTCCAATGTTTTTGCCGCTGTGTGCAAAGCACGAACACTCTTGCTTTGAAGGAATTGATGCCTACGAGGAAGAAATTGCCCAAGACGGCAATATCATTGAGGTGGACTTTGAAATTGGTCTTGACGCAGATGAATAGGATGATATCTACTCCTCATTGGGAGAAATGCCAAAGAGGGTAGCTGAGGCATTCCCTGATTTTAATTTCTACTGTATAGAGCAGACTGATGCATACGGAGTTGCTGCAAATTCAGAAGCGACGATGAAGAACGGTGAGTTTGTATGTGTTTCTGGTGATTCTGATGGAAATTTTGGTAAACGGGTCATTGGACATGTAATCGATGGCAATATAGTTTTTACAGAAGAAAATATTGACATGGATGAAGTAATGCAAATTTTATTTGAGGAAGAATAATGGAAAACAGGGAGCATCACGCCCCCTGTTTTTGTCCTTATCAAGAGCGCTGTGTTCAGAATGTCGAAAACCTTTTTCAGGTAGTCTGCGGCTCGATGGTAACCGGTAAAGCTGCTTCATAGAAGCTTCACCTCCGTGAGCGAAACTTGGCGCTTTACAGGGGGTGACAAATACGGTATAATAAACTGATATCATATTTTCGGCAGACGGTATGCCTGCCCGGAAGGAGATGACTTTTTGCAGGTAAATCAAGTGCGGGCGGGTGCGATCCTCTCCTATGTCTCCATGGCAGTGAGCACCATCCTCTCGCTGGTATATGCCCCCATCATGAAGGGGCAGCTGGGGACCAGTGAATACGGCGTATACGGTTCCGTAGGCCCCATCATTGCATATCTTCTGCTGCTGAGTATGGGACTGGGCAGCGCCTATATGCGGTATTACTCTCAGGCCAAGGTGGCACAGGACCGCCGGACCATGGCCAAGCTGAACGGAATGTTCCTTGTGACCTACACGGTGCTGGGTCTGGTGCTGCTGGTGCTGGGCTTCACACTGGCGGCGCATCCGCAGAACGTGTTCGGTGCCAAGTGGACGGAGGAGGAACTGGCGCTGGGCGCCAAGCTGCTGCGGATCATGTCCGTCAATGCGGCTCTGTCGTTCCCCATCAGCGTGTTCGAGTCCAATGTCAATATCAACGAGCGGTATCTGTTTTTGAAGCTGGTGGCCATGGCCAAGTCGGTGCTGAGCCCCATGATCTCCATCCCGCTGCTGCTGTTGGGGTATCACTCGCCGGCCATCGCTATCCTGAGTCTGATGCTGACCATCGTCAGCGGCGTGGTGGAGGCATTCTACTGTCTCATCCGTCTGCGGATGCCCATCAGCTTCCGTGGCTACGACTTCGCCCTCATGAAGAGCATGATGGGCTTTACCTTCTATGTGTTCATCGCCGTGGTGGTGGATCAGGTGAACTACGGTATCGGTACCCTGATGACCACATGGATCCACGGCACGGAGCTCAGCGCCGTATACTATAACGCCAATCAGCTGAACGTGTACTATCTGTCCTTCGCCATGGCCATCTCCAATGTGCTGGCCCCCCGAGTACACCGCATGGTGGCCTCCAACACCCCCACCCGTGAGTTGGGGCGGCTGATGACCCGTGCAGGCCGTTTGCAATTCATCATGCTCATGTGCGTGTTTCTGGGCTTTGTGGCGGTGGGCCGCCCCTTCGTGGTGCTGTGGGCCAAGGGCGACGCCAGCTTTGCCATCGACTATCCCGTGGCGATTTTGCTGTTTCTCTCCACTATCATGTCCTCCATCCAGTTCGTGGGGCTGGAGATCCTGCGGGCCAAGGGGATGCACAAGTTCCGGGCCTGGGTCTATCTGGCGGCGGCAGGCGTCAACGTGGTGCTGATGATCCCCCTGTGCCGGAAGTGGGGTCTGCTGGGCGTTGCCGGCAGCATCCTTATCGTCACACTGCTGGGAAACGTCCTGCCCATCAACTGGTACTACTGCAAAAGGATCGGGCTGGATGTGAGACGGTTCTGGCGGCGCATCGCCCAGCTGCTGCCTTCCATGCTATTGCCGGCCATTGTGGCGGTGCTGATCGCCCGCTTCGCTCAGGTGGGCAGTTATCTGCAGATCGCGCTGTGGGGCTGCGTGTTCGTGGCCGTCTATGCCGGAAGTCTGTGGATCTTCGGCATGAACCGCTACGAGCGGGGACTGGTCAGCAGTATGCTGGGCAAGATCTTCCGCCGTGGCAGGAGATGATCCTTACAACGTAAAAAAGGACCGAACGGCTGTGCCGCTCGGTCCTTTTTTACAAAATCAGCAGCAGTCCGATGGCGATCAGGACCTCCTCATCGGCCTCCTCCCGGAACAGGAAAAAGAGGATCAGCAGAAGCAGCAGATCCCCGGAGTCGATGTCCCCCAGATGGAGCCGGGACAGCAGCCGGTCCAGAAACCGTCCCTCCGGCGGACGGGGAGATGGCTCCTGCGGCTTGGGCGGCGGCCCTCCCGGAGGACTGCCCGGTGACGAGTCGCCGCCCGACGGCGGGGGAGGGGGCGGTCGCCCGGAAACGGGCCCCGGAGCCGGTTCCTGTTGGGGGATGCGGCTGTATGCCCCCTGCTCGTTGCGGATGTACCGGTTATACACGCTATCCCTCCCATTCCGACAGGAATTTTTTCCCCAGATGGATGAGCCTTGCCAGATGTGCCGCCCGTTCCACCTTGCCCTGCTTTTCCGGCTTCAAAAACGGCCGCAGGGCGTTCAGCAGCTGCATGGAGGCGCTGTTGCTGCGGCCGTATTCCTGTGCCAGCGGCAGAAGCTTCCCCAGCAGCGCCGGGTCCAGCCCGCCCAATCCGCCAAAGCCTGCCGTCCCTCCACCCGTCTGATCCGCAGGACCGGCGGGCGGGGGAGGGGGCGGCTCCGGTGCGCTCTTCTCCGCACCACCCAGAGTTCCGGAAAGCTGCTGGGCCAGCTGCATGATCTGGGCCATGCTGCTGGGGTCTGACAGCAGTGTATTCAGTTTCTCGTCCATCTCCGACACACTGCCGTCCTCCTCTCTATCCCTGCAGACTGTCCCGGATGCGCCGCAGCAGGGCGGTCCCCTCCGGGGTAGACATGACGCTCTTGAGCATCTGCGCCATCTGCAAGGTGTTGCCCGCCGCAGCCTCTCCGGCGGCCTGCTGAAGGGTGCGCCCACCGTCCCCGCCAGATAGAAGCTGCATCAGCCGCTGACCGTCGGCGGAGGTCATCAGCGACTGCACGGCGTTAGGGTCCCGGCGCAGTCGGTCGATAAGTTCCTTCTGATCCATAAGCTGCCTCCTTGGATAGGTCTTGATACTGCCAATATATGTGGCGGTAGCGGGAAAAGTGCCTGCTCCTCATGCAAAAAGCTGCCGGAAGCAATGCGTACTTCCGGCAGTCTGATATAAGGACTCAGTTTTCTGCGCCCTGCCCAAAGTCACAATAGGGCCGCAGGGTACACTCCCCGCACCTGGGAGAGCGGGCGGTGCAGACGGCCCGTCCATGGAGCACCATCCGGTGGCAGAAGTTGTTGGACTCCTCCGGCGGGATGCACTGCCGTAGCTGCCGCTCTACCTTCAGCGGGTCCTTGCTGCCGTCGGTAAGGCCAAGACGGCCGGTGATGCGGATGCAGTGGGTGTCGCAGACATATCCCTCCTGCCCGTAGATATCCCCCAGAACGAGGTTGGCGGTCTTACGCCCCACGCCGGGGAGCCGCAGCAGCTGCTCCATGGTGTCCGGCACTCTGCCGCCGAACGCCTCCCGCAGCATACGGGCCGAGGCTACGATATCCCGTGCCTTGGCACGCCAGAAGCCGCAGGAGTGGATGTATTGTCCCACCTCATCCACGTCCGCCTCCGCAAAGGCCTCCAGCGTGGGGTAGCGGGCAAAGAGCGCCGGGGTCACCAGATTCACCCGTGCGTCGGTACACTGGGCCGCCAGGCGCACGGAAAACAGCAGCTCATAGTCCTTGCCGTAGTCCAGAGAGCATTGTGCATCGGGGTACAGGGCCTTCAGCGCCGTGATGATGGCGGAGATATCCTGTTTGCTTTTCATCTGTGCATCACCTCTCACCCATTGTACCAGACCGGCGGGAAAAATGCAAATAGGGGGTGCAAACCGGAAAAGAATGTGGTATAATCCAACTGATTTTGCGGACACGGAGCTTCCGGCCCGCAGCGAAGAGGAGGTGCCGTGATGCGGCCGCTGGCAGATGAAATACGACCTCAGACACTGGACGAGGTAGCAGGACAGAAGCACCTGCTGGGGGAGGGGGCGCTGCTGCGCCGCCTGATCGAGAGCGGGGCGGAGGCCAACCTGATCTTCTACGGCCCCTCCGGCACCGGCAAGACCACCATTGCCAACATCATCGCCCGCCGGACGAAAAAGACCCTGTACCACCTCAATGCCACCACGGCGTCCCTGCAGGATGTGAAAGCGATTATCGGCGACGTAGACACCATGATGGCCCCCAATGGGGTACTTCTGTATCTGGACGAGATCCAGTACTTCAACAAAAAGCAGCAGCAGAGCCTGCTGGAGTTCATGGAGAACGGCAAGATCACCCTCATCGCCTCCACCACGGAGAATCCTTTTTTCTACGTGTATAACGCCCTCCTCTCCCGAAGCACGGTGTTCGAGTTCAAGGCCCTGACACCGGAGGAGACGGTACCTGCCGTGGAGCGGGCGCTGGCGCTCCAGCAGCAGCGCAGCAGCCTGCCCCTCTCGTGGGAGGAGGAGGTTCCCCGGCTCATCGCCGCCGGGTGCGGCGGGGATGTCCGCAAGGCTGTCAACGCTGTGGAGCTGCTGTATCAGTCCGCCAAGCCTAGGGACGGAGGGCTGCTCCTGACGACGGAGGATGCACAGGTGCTGGCCCAGCGCAGCGCCATGCGATATGACCGGGAGGGAGATCAGCACTACGACCTGCTGTCGGCGCTGCAAAAATCCATCCGTGGCTCGGATCCGGATGCGGCGGTGTACTATCTGGGGCGGCTGCTGGCGGCGGGAGATCTGCTGAGCCCCTGCCGCCGGCTGCTGGTCATCGCAGCGGAGGACGTGGGGCTGGCCTATCCACAGGCCATCGTGGTAACGAAGGCCTGCGTGGACGCTGCCCTGCAGCTGGGCCTGCCGGAGGGACGGCTCCCGCTGGCAGAGGCGGCGGTGCTGCTGGCCACAGCTCCCAAGTCCAATTCCGCCCACAATGCCATCATTGCCGCCATGCAGGACATCGACCACGGCAAGGTGGGGCCGGTGCCACGGCACTTGCAGAATGTCCACGCCGACAGCGCTGGAACGGGGAAGGTCCCGACCTACAAATATCCCCACGTTTACCCCAATCACTATGTAAAGCAGCAATACTTGCCAGACCTTGTAAAGGACGCTGTTTACTACGAATACGGTCCCAACAAAACAGAGCAGGCCGCCAAGCGCTACTGGGACGAGATCAAGGGCGATAGCGCCAGCCGCTGACGCTGCCGCCGGTGATTTGATAGTGCAGCGGCGTGGGGAAGTCAGGCTGCCCCAGCTCCTGCACCATCTGCAGCTTGATCTTGCCGGTCTGAGGCTGGATGGAGCGGATGTAGACCGACACCAGCCGTCCCTCCGGGATATCCTCCCGGCTGTCCGCCAAGCCCGACAGGTTGGGCGTCAGCTCCACGAAGCAGCCATAGGGCTTACAGCTGCGGACAATGCCCGGCACCGTCTCGCCCACCCGGAAGCGGGCGGCGTTCTCCAGCCACGTTCCCAGCAGCTCCCTGTGACTGAGGACGATGCGCTTTTGCTGTGGGTCGATGCTCTGCACCACGGCACGGATGCGCTGGTGCAGGGCGAAGCGCTCCGCCGGATGGCGGATGCGTGCCACGGAGATATTCGCCAGCGGCAGCAGGGCCACAAGGCCACAGCCTACATCCACGAAGGCCCCGAAGGGTGCCAGATGCGTTACCTGCCCCCGAATCACCATGCCGGGCGTCCCGTGGCGCAGGATTTGCTCCATGGTCTCCTCCTGCGCCAGACGGCGGGAGAGGAGAAATTCCGTGCTGCCGTCGGCTGCTATGCGCTGACCCGTCACCTGAAAACAGACGCTGCGCCCCACGCAGGACAGCGCAGCGATATCCCGCTGAGCGCCGGAGAGAAACGGTGCCGCCACCTGATCCTGTGGGATGATGCCGCTGCAGCCTCCCGGCCGAAGGTGCAGATTGCGCTGGGCATCGCACCGCAGGACGGGAGAGGCGAGTGTTTCGTGGGACGCCAGTGCATCCTGCAGCTGCCGGAGCGTACAGGGCTTCCGGAATCCCTCCGGCAGCGGCCATTTATATTCTTCCATCATGACACACCCTTACATTCAGATATCCCATACTATGCGCCGGTACAGGCGTGCTTGAACGAAAGGAGCGCCTATGGATCTGAAGCTGCACGATATCGTAGAGATGAAAAAAGAACACCCTTGCGGCAGCCGCCGCTGGGAGGTGCTGCGGGTAGGGATGGACCTGAAGCTCCGCTGCTGCGGCTGCGGACACGAGGTCATGGCCCCCCGCCGAAAGCTGGAGAAAAGTATCAAACGTATGATCACAGAGGAGGAATCGATATGAGACCCAAATGGACCCGCTATCTGGCCATGGGCGTGGCTCTGCTGCTGGCTGTCCTGATGCTGGCAACGCTCATTGTGCCATACCTGAGCCTGTGAACCCACGGCCGGGGATCGGCGTATGCGGTACATGGGGAGAGGACCGATGGGGTCCTCTCTTTTTTTGACGCTTTTTTCCGGCGGCGGACGGTATAATGTGTCCAGCGGAAGGGGGGAAGCGGCGTGACGGTGGTGTATCTGGACCGGGTACTCCTGCTGAATCTGTTGGTAGACTATCTGCTGCTCCTGACCACGGCCCAGCTGGCGGGTATCCCCCTGCGGAGGGGGAGGCTGGCTTTGTGCGCCGCCGTCGGGGCGCTGTACGCCGGTGCGGTGTTCCTGCCGGGACTTAGCTGGCTGTCGCACCCTTTGTGCCGGACGGCTGTGGGAGCCGCCATGGCGCTGGCGGCGTGGCGGCGGGAGGCCCATCCGTGGCGACTGACGGCGCTGTTTTTTCTGCTGGCCGGAGGGCTGGGCGGTCTGGTGCTGGCGCTGGGGCTGGCCTCCGGCTCCGTGGCGGCATATGTGGGTCGGCTGTATCGGGCAGAGATCAGCTGGCCGGTGCTGCTGGGCGCAGCGTTGGGATTTTGGGGACTGCTGCATCTGGTATTCCGGCAGGCGGCCAGACATGGGGGAGGAGAGATCATGGACGCAACCATATCCATCGGAGGACAGAGTCGTGCCGTGCGGGTGCTGCACGACACGGGAAACACCCTGCGAAGCCCCGTCACCGGACAGCCGGTGCTGGTGCTGGAGCAGACGTCGCTGGGCGGGCTTCTGCCGCCGGAGGTGGAGCGAATCGTGACCCGGCGGGCCCCGCCGGAGGAGCGCATGGCCCAACTCCACGCCACGGACTTGGGCAGACGGTTCAGTCTGCTGCCCTTTTGCAGCATAGGAGCGCCGGAGGGACTGCTGCTGGCAGTTTGCAGCGACAGCGTGCAGATCGGCGGCACTACATATCCCCGGACGCTGGTAGCCCTGTCGCCGGGGCCGGTCAGCGACGGCGGCGGGTATCAGGCCCTGTGGGGCGGAACGGAGAGGGGGAAGCATGAAAAAACTGTTCAGGCGGCTGCTGGCGTGGCTGCACAGTCTGCGCAGGCGGGATAAGATCATGTACATCGGCGGCAGCGACACCTTGCCGCCGCCTCTGCCCAGAGAGGAGGAGACGGAGGTCATCGCCCGCCTGGAGCAGGGGGACCCACAGGCCCGGCAGACGCTCATCGAGCGGAATCTGCGGCTGGTGGTGTATATCGCCCGCCGGTTTGAAAACACCGGCATCAACATCGAGGACCTGATCTCTATCGGCACCATCGGACTCATCAAGGCCATCAACACCTTCCGGGCGGATAAGAACATCAAGCTGGCCACCTATGCCTCCCGCTGCATCGAAAACGAAATTCTGATGTTCCTGCGGAAAAACAGCAGCCAGCGGACGGAGGTGAGCTTCGACGAGCCACTGAACACCGACTGGGACGGCAAGGAGCTGCTGCTCAGCGACGTACTGGGGACGGAGGGGGACGTGGTGCTGCGGCCCATTGAGGCAGATGCAGACCGCAAGCTGCTCAGCGACGCCGTAGGGATGCTGTCCCAGCGGGAGCGGGATATCATCACCATGCGCTTCGGCCTGTGGGGGCAAAAGGAACTGACACAGAAGGAGGTGGCCGACCGCTTGGGCATCTCCCAGTCCTACATCTCCCGTCTGGAAAAACGCATCATCCTGCGTCTGCGGCGTGAGATCGTGAAAATGAGCTGAATAAAAGAGCTGTAAGGCAACTTAGCCTTACAGCTCTTTTTACCATATCGGGGTTCTCAGGGCTCCAGAAACAGGGAAGCGGGCCGGTTGATGACCATCATGTTGTAGTATTTCAGCAGATGATAGTCGTCCTTATCCAGCTTCACGGTGTCCAGCAGCCGGTCGTTCTCCTCCAGCAGATCCTTGGAGATCAGCACCTTCAGGGCCACGGGGGCGAAGAAGGGGGAGCTGCCGATGCCGGAAAGCATCCCAACCGCCGGGGTGCGGGTTTGCATGGGGTTGAGCATACAGATGTACATTTTTTCCGCCGCATTGATCTGGTTGTGGAGAACCATATGGGTGATGGTGTCATAGGGCTTCATCTCGCCGGTAAAGAGGTGCTGACATTGATCCGGATCGTCGAAGTTCTCCACTCCCATATAGAGGATCACGTCGATGCCATCGCCGTCGACGGCAGGGGAAAAGCGCAGCAGAGAGCGCACCAGCTGATGGATGCGCCCGTCAAAGTAGTACATATAGGCCTGCGGGGTGTTGAAATAGAAATTGCCCGTCAGCACCTGCTCCTGATGAAATACCGGCGGCTGATAGTCGATAAAGCACTTCAGGTCGATATTCAGCGCCTGAGCAATGTCGTAGAGGGTCTCGATGTCGATGGTGATGGTGCCGTTTTCGTACTTGGAAAGGGTGGCCTTGCTCTTGTTGATCATGGCCGAAAACTGCTCGATGGTGTAGCCACGGCTCTTGCGGTACTTCTTGATCCGCTGGCCCACATGATAGGAAAAGGAACCCATAGATAGCCTCCTTGTATATATTCGTACTGATTATAGCAGGCATTTTATAACAAGTCAACTGAAAGTTTCATTTTGTGAAACAATGGGAAAGGAGTTGGTTATTTTACCTTGTATTTGGAGATAGTATCTGGTATAATCGATATGATCTTATTTCGATAGGAGAAAACTTCTTTGAACTATTTGCAAGAACTATGGGCAGCGCTGGATTTCGGCTCCCTTCGAGATATTTTACTGCGGCTGGCATCGGTATTCCTGTGTCTGACCACCCACGAGACCTGCCACGGGCTGGCGGCCTATGCCCTGGGAGACCCCACCGCCAAGCGGATGCACCGGCTGAGTCTGAATCCACTGCGGCACATCGACTGGATGGGTCTTCTGATGATGGTGACGCTGGGCTTCGGCTGGGCCAAGCCGGTGCCGGTGGATCCCCGCTACTTCAGAAAGCCCAAGCAGGGCATGGCGCTGACGGCGCTGGCGGGGCCGATTTCCAACTTTCTTCTGGCACTGGTGCTGCTGGTGGGCGCCCGGATCATGGTGGACCACGCCGCCTATTCGGCACTGAATCAGGGGATACTGGACTTTCTGGTGTCTACGGCGGTGCTCTCCATCGGTCTGGGCCTTTTCAATCTGGTGCCGATCCCGCCGCTGGACGGTGCCAAGGTGCTGTTCTCCCTGCTGCCGGATCGGATGTACGACACGATGCTGCGGTATGAGCGCATCGGAATGTTCGTGCTGTGGGGTCTGGTGCTGCTGGACGTGGGCAGCGGGGCGCTGAACAGCGCCATTGCGTGGGTATTTCGGATATTCTGCCGGATCGTCGGCCTTTCTTGAGGTGTCAACATTGGATCATCCTATTTTCAAACTGGAAAAAGTGGTACAGCCCAAAACAGGGGAGACACTGGAGGACTTCGAGGGGCCTCTGGATCTCATTCTGTTTCTGCTGAACAAGAATAAGATCGAAATACAGGATATCCCCATTGCACTGATTCTGGACCAGTATCTGGCGTATCTGGAGCAGCGTAAGCAGATGGATTTAGAGGTGGCCAGCGAATTTGTCACCATGGCGGCTCACCTTATGTACATCAAGACCCGGATGCTGCTGAGCATTGAGGATGAAGAGGCCCAGAGCGAGATGGACGCCCTGATCCAGTCTCTGGCGGAGCGGCAGCGTGGGGATGCCTACGCCCGCATCCGGAAGCTGACGGAGCGCATGGGACCCATGAGTGAATTTGGCCGCAGCATCCTGACCCGTGGGCCGGAGCCCATGAAGCGGGGCAAGGTATACGAGTACGATCAGGAGCCGGGGGATCTGGTCATCGCCATGCAGGAGGTGCTGGATCGCCGGGGTCAGGCGGAGACACCGCCGCTGCGGGCCTTTGACGAGATCGTCAAGCGGGAGCCGTATCCGGTGGAGCGGAAGGCCAAGGAGTTGGTGGAACGGCTGAAAAGGAACGGCATCACCCGGTTTTTGCTGCTGTTCCGTGGCAGCCGCAGCCGCAGCGAGTTGGTGGCTACATTCATGGCGGTGCTGGAGCTGTGCCGGAACCATATCATCCGGTTGGCGGGCTCTGCCGCCGACTGCACGGTGACCTGTCAGGAGACGGAGGAGGAATGAGCGTGGAAACACGGGAAATGAAAGAGATCGAGGCCGCCGTGGAGGGCATCCTGTTTGCCTCCGGCGAACCGGTGCATATCGACCGCATCTGTCTGGCGGCGGAACTGGATCGACCAACGGCGGAGCTTGTGCTGCAAAAGCTTATGGACTATTACAGCTTTGAGCGGCGTGGGATGCGGCTGCTGCGTCTGGAGGACAGCTGGCAGCTGTGCTCCGCCCCGGAGTATGCCGACGTTATCCGTCGGGCCTTTGAGATACGCAAGCCCGCCAAGCTGTCCCAGCCGGCGCTGGAGGTGCTGACCATCATCGCCTACTACCAGCCCACCACACGGGCCTATGTGGACCAGATCCGTGGCGTGGACAGCTCCTATACCGTGGGGCTGCTGCTGGACCGGCACCTTATCGAGGAATGCGGGCGGCTGCAGGTGCCGGGAAGGCCACGGCTGTACCGCACCACCAAAGCGTTCCTCCGGGCGTTCCACCTGAACTCGCTGGAGGATCTGCCGGAGATGCCGGGAATGGAGGCCGACGGCCAGCTGCGTCTGGCGGAGGACGGCTCCGTGCTGGATGATGCAAATGCGTAAAACTGCCGTATAAACGGCGAAAGGGGGGATCGGCTTGGTGGCACTGTGGATCATCGGCGGCATTTTGCTGCTGCTTATCCTGCTTCTGCTGCTGCGGGTGGGAGTACACCTCCGCTTCGGTGAACAGCTGGAGCTGACGGTCATAGCCGGTCCGGCCCGCATCCAGCTGCTGCCCCGGCCGGAAAAGACGGAGACAGAGCAAAAGACCAAGCAGAAGAAAAAAGCCAAGGGAGAAGCACAGGAGGAGAAGAAGCCTGCCAAGCAGCGGGAAAAGCTCTCTCTGAGCTTCGAGGATGTCCGCTCGGCGCTGCCGTACCTGTGGGAGGGCCTGAAGCGGGCGCTGGCTCGGACCCGGCGGCGGATGCGAATCGACCCCCTGCGTCTGTCCGTGGTCTTTGCCGGGGAGGACCCTGCTGCCGTGGCGCAGACCTATGGCTGGGCCAGCAGCGCCATGTGGACGCTGATGCCCCAGCTGGAGCGGCTGCTGAAGATACCGGACCCGCACATCCATCTGGGAACGGATTTCGGTGCAGCCCGCACCCAAATAGAGGGAGAGGCAGGCATCACCTTCCGCATCGGCGACCTGCTCATCATCGGCTTGGGCTTCGGTATCCCGCTGCTGAAATGGCTGCGGAAACGGAAAAAGGAAATCGAACAATCTGTGAAAGCGGCTCCGCCGCCTGCACAGGAGCAGACCGCATCATAAAGAAAGGAAGCTATACTATGGAAAACAACGAGAAGAAGAATCACTCCCTTATTGATCTGATGGATGCCTCCATGAGCAAAATTCGGGAGATGGTGGACTCCAACACCATCATCGGTGAGCCCATCCAGACGCCGGACGGCGTGACCCTGATCCCCGTGTCCCGGCTGAGCTTCGGCTTTGGCTGCGGTGGCGGGGACTACGGCAAGCAGACCCCCGCCATGTTCGGCGGCGCCAGCACTGCAGGTGTGAAGGTGGAGCCGGTGGCGTTTCTGGTGGTGAAGGACGGTGTGACCCGTGTGCTGCCGGTGGGCGTGCCTGCCGTGACCACGGCGGCCCGCATGGTGGAGATGGTCCCGGAGGTCATGGACCGGGTGGAGCACTTTATCGACAAGAGAAAAGAGGAAAAAGAGAGCTTCTGATGGAATAGAATAGGATCACCTGAGGGAAGAGGGTGATCCTGTGTACAAGCGAATCCTGACGGCAGTGACGGCAATCGTGCTGCTGTGCCTGCCCACGGCGTGGGCGGCAGATACTTCCGCTACAGCGGCCATTCTCATGGACGGCGATACGGGAGAGGTCCTGTACGAAAAGAATCCCGACCGGCAGATGCTCATTGCCAGCACCACCAAGCTGATGACAACCTTGGTGGTGCTGGAGCGTGGCGGTCTGGGGGATGTGGTCACAGTGACCCAGCAGCACATAGCGGAGGGCTCCTCCATGTATCTGAAGCCCGGCGACCGGGTGACGGTGGAGGAGCTTCTGTACGGTCTGCTGCTGTGCTCCGGCAACGATGCGGCGCTGGCTCTGGCGGACCACTGCGGCGGTCTGGAGCGCTTTGTGGCGGAGATGAACCGCAAGGCGGCGGAGCTGGGCATGACCGGTACCTCCTTTGCAAATCCCAACGGTTTGGATCAGGAGGGCCACTATTCCACGGCATGGGACATGGCCCGTCTGGCGGCCTGCGCCGTAAAAAACGAAACACTTGTGCGGCTGTGCTCCACCCGCAGCGTTAAGGTGGGCGGCCGCACCATGACCAATCATAACCGGCTGCTCCGCAGCATCGACGGGTGCATCGGTCTCAAGACCGGCTACACCCGTGCGGCGGGGCGGACGCTGGTGAGCTGCGTCCGGCGAAACGGGCGGACTCTGGTTGCCGTCACGTTACAGGACGGCAACGACTGGGCGGATCACGCCGCCCTGTATGAATTTGGCTTCGGGCCGTAAGGAGGGATCCCGTGGAGGAACGTCTGCAAAAATGGATCGCCCGCTGCGGTATCTCCTCCCGCCGGGCGGCAGAGGAACTGCTGCGGCAGGGGCGTGTGACCCTCAACGGCCGGGTGGCCGGACTGGGGGAGAGCGGCGACCCGGAGCGGGATACCCTGCTGGTGGACGGAAGGCCTGTGGCTGCGGCACCGGAGCCGGTGTATCTGATGCTGAACAAGCCCAGAGGGTACGTCACCACCCTTTCCGACGAGCGGGGCCGCAAAACGGCGGCGGAACTGGTGGCGGACTGCGGCCGGAGAGTGTTCCCTGTGGGACGGCTGGATAAGGATTCCGAGGGGCTGCTGTTGTTCACCAACGACGGGACCCTGGCCCAACAGCTGCTGCACCCCCGGCATCAGGTGGACAAAGTCTATCAGGTGACGGTATCCGGCGCTCTGGAGGGGGCCGAGGAACGGCTCTCCCGGATGCGGATGCTGGAGGGGGAGCCCATTCAACCGGCACAGGTGCGCCGTCTGTCCCAAAAAGGGGAGACGGCGGTGCTGGAGGTGATCATCCATCAGGGCAAGAACCGGCAGATCCGCCGGATGTGCCGTCAGGCGGGGCTTTCCGTGCTGCGGCTGCGGCGGGTGCAGGAGCATACCCTGCATTTGGGGAACCTTCCACCTGGCAAGTGGAGATACTTAACAGATGAGGAATTACAAGACTTGAAGGGAAGCGATGGGGTTGAATAACAACGTGCTGCATACCATTCGCCAGCAAATGCCACAGTTTTCCAAGGGACAAAAGCGCATTGCCGCCTACATTCTGGAGCACTATGACAAGGCGGCCTTTATGACCGCCAGCCGGCTGGGACAGATGGTGGAGGTCAGCGAGTCCACGGTGGTGCGCTTCGCCGCCCAGCTGGGCTACGAGGGCTATCCGGAGATGCAGCGAGATCTGCGGGAGCTGATCCGTGGAAAGCTCACCTCCATCCAGCGCATTCAGGTGTCCAACGACCAGATGCAGGGGGATCTGCTGACCAGCGTCATGCAGCGGGATATGGACAGTCTCCGTACCGCCATCGAGCAGGTGGACCGGGGGCAGTTCGAGCAGATGGTGGACAAGCTGCTGAAGGCACAGCACATCTACCTGCTGGGGATGCGCTCGTCATCGTTTCTGACGGGGTATCTGAACTTCTATTTCCGCCTGATCTTCAAAAATGTGACACTGGTGCAGAACGCCGTGGCAGGGGAGACCTTCGAGCAGCTGGTGCAGGTGCAGCCCGGTGATGTGCTGCTGGCTATCAGCTTTCCCCGGTACTCCAAAATGACCGTCAATGCCGTGCAGTACGCCAGAGAAAAGGGGGCGGATGTGGTGGCCATCACCGACAGTACGCTGGCCCCCCTGTATCCGCTGGCCTCGGCAGCGCTGCTGGTCCGCAGCGACATGATTTCCTTTGTGGACTCCATCACAGCGCCGCTGAGCCTGCTGAATGCCCTGATTGTCACGGTGGGTCAGCGGAAAAACGAAGAGGTGCCGGAAACCTTCTCCGAGCTGGAGCGGGTCTGGTCACAATACAGTGTGTTCGGGAAAACGGAAGATGAGTAAAAGAGTGGTAGTTATCGGCGGGGGAGCCGCCGGAATGATGGCGGCCATTGCCGCTGCCGGCCGAGGGGCGCAAGTCACGCTGATCGAGCCCAACGAGCGGCTGGGAAAAAAACTGAATATCACGGGAAAAGGACGCTGCAACGTCACCAATAACTGTACGGAGGAGGCGCTTCTGCAAAATATCCCCCGTAATGGAAAATTCCTTTACAGCTCTTTTTCCGCCTTTAATAGCCAAGATGCCATGGCCTTTTTTGAGGAGCTGGGTGTCCCCTTAAAAACGGAGCGGGGCAACCGGGTCTTTCCCCAGTCTGATTGCTCCTTCGATGTATCCGGTGCTCTGAAGCACCGACTGGATCGCCTGAAGGTGCACTGGTCGCACGACCGGGCGGTTTCCATCGAGACAGAGGAAGATGCTGTCACCGGCGTCCGTGGTGAGAAGGATACCTACCCGGCGGAGGCGGTGGTGCTGGCCACCGGCGGCGTCAGCTATCCCGCCACCGGCTCCACCGGCGACGGCTACCGCATGGCGGCGCAGCTGGGGCATGAGATCGTCCCGCCCCACGGTTCACTGGTTCCGCTGGTCAGTGAGGACGAGGCCTGCCGGCAGATGCAGGGGCTGGCTCTGAAAAACGTAGAGCTGACGGTGCTGAACCGGAAAGGGAAAGCCATCTTCCGGGAATTTGGCGAGATGCTGTTCACCCACTTCGGCGTCTCCGGGCCGCTGGTGCTGTCGGCCAGCGCCCATCTGCGGAATTGGGAGAAGGAGACCTACCGTCTCAGCATCGACTTAAAGCCTGCGCTGGACGAACAGAAGCTGGAGAGTCGCATCCTGCGGGATCTGGGTGAGGCCCCCAACCGCAGCGTGGAGCGCATCTTTTCCGGTCTGGTTCCCCACAGCATGGTGCCGGTGATACTGAACCGTCTGGGGATGGACCCCCAGCAGCAGGCCAACGCCGTGACCAGAGAGCAGCGCCGTGCGCTGGTGCAGCTGCTGAAGCACTTCACCATGCCCGTCACTGGACCACGGCCTGTGGCGGAGGCCATCATCACCTCCGGCGGCGTGAAGGTAGGGCAGGTGCAGCCTGCCACCATGGCCTCCAAGCTGGTACAGGGGCTGTATTTTGCCGGGGAAATTCTGGATGTAGACGCCTATACGGGCGGTTTTAATTTGCAGATCGCATGGGCCACCGGCCATTGTGCCGGGGTCAGTGCCGCAGAGGAATAAGGAGCGAATCGCATGGACAACAAGAGATACGCCGTGGCCATTGACGGCCCCTCCGGCGCAGGAAAAAGCACACTGGCCAAGGCCGCAGCGGCAGAGCTGGGCATCCTCTACGTGGATACCGGGGCCATCTACCGCACCATCGGCCTGTACGCCTGCCGCCGGGAGACAGACCCGCATGATTTGGCGGCCATCATCGCCCTGCTGCCGGACATTCAGGTGAGCATGGCCTACGGTGAGGACGGCCTGCAGCATATGCTGCTCAACGGGGAGGACGTGACGGATGTCATCCGCCGTCCGGAAATCTCCCGCTGGGCCTCGGTGGTCTCCGCCATCCCGGAGGTACGGGCCTTTCTGCTGGAGATGCAGCGAGAGCTGGCCCGCAGCCACAGTGTGGTGATGGATGGTCGTGACATCGGCACGGTAGTGCTGCCGCAGGCGGAGGTAAAGATCTTCCTGACGGCCTCGCCGGAGATTCGGGCCCAGCGCCGCATGAAGGAGCTGGAGCAGCGGGGAACGCCGCAGCCCTACAATCAGGTGCTCTCGGATATCCTCCAGCGGGATTGGGCAGACAGCCACCGGGAGACGGCACCCCTGCGGCAGGCGGAGGACGCTTTGCTGCTGGATACCAGCCATTTGGACTTTGACCAGAGCCGGGAGGCTCTGCTGCACATGATAAAGGAGAGGATCGGATGGTAAAAAATCGCTTTTACCGCTTTATCCGGGCCACATGGCGGCCTTTTGCCACGTTTCTTCACCCGCTGCGGGTGGAGGGACTGGAAAATCTCCCCAAGGATCAGCCGGTACTGCTGTGCGCCAATCATTCCAGCGCCGTGGACCCCATCCTGCTGATATGCGCCATGCGGCAGGACTTCCCCCTGCGGATCATGGCCAAGAAGCAGCTGATGAAAATTCCCGTGGTGGGAGCCTTTCTGCGGGCCATCGGCGTATTCGGTGTGGATCGGGGAAACTCCGACATCGCCGCCGTCAAGACCGCCATCCAGAGTTTGCGGGACGGCTGGAATCTGCTGGTATTCCCGGAGGGGACACGGGTCAAAGAGCCCGGCAGCGTGGATGTCAAAGGCGGCGTAGGCATGATGGCCATTCGCTCCGGCGTGCCACTGGTGCCGGTGTTCATCGGCCGGGACAAGCGCCTGTTTCACCGGGTGTCCATCATCGTCGGAAAGCCCTACGACCCGGTATATACCGGCCGGAAGGGAACGGCGGAGGAGTATCAGTCCAACGCCGAGGAGATCATGCGTCGGGCCTATGCGCTGGGAGGGATCCAATGGCAGAGGTAAGAGTAGCCAAAAGCGCCGGTTTCTGTTACGGCGTGGAGCGGGCTGTGAAGCTGGCGGAGGAGACAGCCCGTGAAAAGGGCGGCTGCGCCATGCTGGGCAGCATCATCCACAACGTCCATGTGGTGGCGGAGCTGGAGGCGCTGGGGGCCAGACAGGTGGACTCCGTGGAGGAGGTCCGCCCCGGCGAGACGGTGATCATCCGCTCCCACGGGGAACGCAAGGAGGTCTTTGACCGTCTGGAGCAACTGGGATTGGTGTGTGTCAACGCCACCTGTCCCAACGTACTGCGGATCCAGCAGCTGGTGGCGCAGGCCGACCGGGAGGGGCGTATCCCCCTTATCATTGGGGAGCCTCGGCATCCGGAGGTCATGGGTGTGGCCAGCTGGTCGGATCGCAGCGTCATCTTTCCGGGGCCGGAGGAGCTTGAAAAATGGCTCCTGCAGGAGCCTTCCCGGCAGTCTCTGCCCCTGACGGCGGTGGCTCAGACCACCTGCGTCCGAACAATTTGGGAAACTTCCAAAGAAATTTTAAAAAAACTGTGTACAAACGCAAAAATCTTTGATACAATATGTAGCGCTACGCATAGGCGTCAGTTGGAGGCAGCCGAATTGGCGGCTCAGGCTGACGTAATGGTCGTGGTCGGAGATCGTAAAAGTGCCAACACGAAGCATTTAGCGGAGATCTGCCGTAAGGCTTGCCCTGTCGTGTATCAGATCGAACAGGCGGGGGAGCTGACGACGGGCTTTCTTTCCGGATGCACAATGGCGGGGCTTACGGCCGGCGCGTCCACCCCGGCGGGCATCATTAAGGAGGTATATACAACAATGAGCGAAGAAATCAAGAACATGGAACCCCAGGAAGAGAGCTTTGAGGAACTGCTGGACAAATCCTTTAAGACTTTAAATACAGGAGAGAAGGTAACCGGTATCGTGACGGCCGTGGGTCCCACCGAGGTTCAGGTGGATCTGGGCTGCAAGCAGGCAGGCTATATTTCCGCGGAAGAGCTGTCCGCCGATCCCAGCGTGAAGCCTGAGGACGTGGTGAAGGTGGGTGACGAGATCGAGACCTACATCATCCGTGTCAATGACGTGGAGGGCTACGCTATGCTCTCCAAGAAGCGTCTGGACGCCGTGAAGGTCTGGGAGGATATCGCTGAGGCCTGCGAGAACAAAACCACTCTTGAGGGCAAGGTCACCGAGGAGAACAAGGGCGGTATCGTCGTCAACGTCAAGGGCGTGCGTGTGTTCGTTCCCGCCTCTCAGAGCGGTCAGCCCCGTGGTGCCGATCTGAGCCAGATGATCGGCCAGACCGTCTCCCTGCGGATCACCGAGGTCAATCGCGCCCGCCGCCGTGTGGTGGGCTCCATCCGTGCCGTGCAGTATGAGGAGCGTCAGGCTGCTCAGGCCGCCATCTGGGAGAGCATCGAGGTGGGTAAGCACTATACCGGCACCGTCAAGTCCATGACCAGCTATGGCGTGTTTGTGGACATCGGCGGCGTGGACGGCATGGTACATATCTCCGAGCTGTCCTGGTCCCGCATCAAGAACCCCGCTGAGGTGGTTTCTGTGGGCGACACGCTGGATGTGTACGTCATCTCCTTCGATCCTGAGAAGCACAAGATCTCTCTGGGTGTGAAGGACCGTTCCTGCAATCCTTGGGACAAGTTCATGGAGACCTACAAGGTGGGCGACGTGGCTTCCGTCCGTATCGTGAAGCTGATGACCTTCGGTGCTTTCGCTGAGGTCGTTCCCGGTGTGGATGGCCTGATCCACATCTCCCAGATCGCCGATCGCCGCATCGAGAAGCCCGGTGACGTTCTGTCCGAGGGCCAGATCGTGGATGCCAAGATTACCGCTGTGGATGAGGAGAAGCAAAAGATTTCCCTGTCCATCCGTGCTCTGCTGAACGACGGGGACGAGGACGCCGAGTAAGCGTATCCTGAATAAGCTGTAAAACTGGCCCTCCGAGTATGCCGGAGGGCCAGTTGCTTGTATGTGCAACCAGAACCGAAAAAAAGACACCCCGGTCAGTCAACTGGCCGGGGCGTTCGTTTACCATATTTGTCCGTGCAGGATGTATTTCTTGTAGCTGTGCCGGAAGTAGGCCCACTCGGCAATGCCCGTGATGGCCCAGGAGAAGATGTACAGCAGGAACAGGGAGGGGATGGTGCCGAAGTAGGCGAACACCGTGTACACCCAGATGACCCGGAACACGCAGGAGCCCATGATGACGATGATGGTGGGGACGATGCTGCGCCCAATTCCACGGGAGGCGGCAATGCTGGCGTCCATCAGGGCGCTGACGCCGAAGGAGAAGCCCATGATCTTCAGCCGCTGCATACCGGCGGCGATCACGTCCGCCTCATTGGCGAAAAGTCCAAGGAACTTGTCTCCGAACAGCAGCAGCAGTCCGCCGCAGATGCTGCCCACCAGAAAGGAATACAGCAGAACGATACGGTAGCTCTTGAGGATACGATCCGTTTTTCCGGCACCCCAGTTGCGGCTGACAAAAGTGGCGCAGCCGGTATAGAAGGCAGACATCATATTGAAGATCAGCGTATCGGCGTTGGCAGCTGCCGAGCTACCGGATACCATCACCGAATCGAAGCTGTTGACGCCGATCTGTACGAAGAGGTTTGCAAGGGCAAAGATGGCGTTTTGCAGGCCGGAGGGGATGCCGATCATCAGCACCCGCTTGGCGGCGGCCTTGTCGATGCACAGCTTTTTCAGATGCACTCCGCAGGCATCCTTTTGGCTCATCAGATGGCGCATGATCAGTAGAGCGGACAGCCACTGGGCGATGGCGCTGGCGGTGGCCACACCGAGGGCGGCCATGTGGCACTGGATCACAAAGAACAGGTTCAGGGCCACATTCACCACGCCGGCAATGCTCAGATACAGCAGAGGCCGCTTTGTGTCCCCGGCGGCACTGAGGACACCATTGCCGAAGTTGTATACCGCCATGGCCGGCATACCCAGAGCGTAGATCCGCAGATACCCCACGGCGCCGGGCAGCAACTCCTCCTTGGTATTCAGCAGCAGCAGCATGGGCTTCGCCAGCAGCAGACAGACCAGACACACCACGATACCGATACCGCTGCAGATGAGCAGGGAGGTGTGGATGGTCTTCTCCACGTCCTCATGACTGCCCAGCCCCAGTCCACGGGCCACGACCACGTTGACACCGCTGCCGATGCCAATGAGCAGTCCCGTAAACAGGGATACCAGCAGAGTGGTGGAGCCCACAGCGCCCAGCGCCAGATAGTCGGCAAATTTACCGGCAATGGCCACGTCGCTGAGGTTGAACAGCACCTCCAGCACCTGCGTCATCATCAGCGGCAGGCTGAACAGCAGAATATTTTTCCACAGGGACCCTGTGGTTATTTCAATCGAAAATAAACTTTTTTTTCCGTTTTTCTCCATCATATGTTCCTCCTTTTCACCATTTTTCCTCTCACGGTCATACAGTATATCACGGCGCACATACTTCCACAACCCCCGCCGCTGCCATTTTTTAACGGGATTCCCCATGCGGGAGTTGTGCAATATTCTGTATAAATTATGGAGAAGCCTGTGAAAAACGCCGAAAAGAAAAAGACGCCCCCGACACAATGGATCGACAGCGGCTTTTGTCCGGTATTTACGCTCTCCGCAGCTCCTTCAGCTCCTGCCGGATCTGAAGGAAGGCGGCATCCTCGCCCTGCTCCTTCAGAAGCAGCAGCCACCGGGTCAGCAGCTCGCTGGTCTCCGGATGGATGAAGCCATGACCGTGCTCCGACCGGCACAGATGCCCCTTGGAGTGCTGGAAATAGTCGTAGGGAGAGGCATCGGTGTATTTCTCCTTCTGATACACCCGGCAGGCGGCGATGCGGTCACAGAACATCTCCGCCACATACTTCACCGGCATCTTGCAGCCGCCGATGAAGGGCGTTCCGTCCTCGCCCCGGCAGTAGTCGATCCAATATTCAAAATGGTGGCGGTTGCGGCCCTTGTGGTGGAGCCATGATAGGCTGACGCCGTTGACCAGCCGTTCCTGATCGTTGGGACTGCGGTAGCCCTGATAGTATTTGGCGCTGCGCCAGAACTCCGTGGGGCTGTATTTGCTGAGATCATGGGTCAGTCCCTGCCAGTACAGTCCCAACCGGAAGCAGTATTTCCGCACCAGATGGCGGTGTCGGTTCACGGTACGCAAATGCTCCAGAATATGCAAGGCGGCGCCTCCTCTCTTGGATACTCCCTATTATAGCACCGCCCCGCCCAAAGGGAAAGGGGAACTTGACTTTTTTCCGGGAGTGTATTATACTGCATACATATTGTGTAACGGCACGGAAGGGAAGCAGTAAGCGGAGTGCGGAAGCTAAGAGAGGGAGCGGTGGGTGTAAGCTCCCGTGATGCGCCGCCCAAGTCGTCCCGGAGTCTTGGACTGAACACGGCAGTAGGTCCCAACGGTATGCCCTCCGTTATCGGGGCGGGGCGCTTGCCCCATGAGTGCGGGAGTCATCCCGAACAACAGGTGGTACCACGGATCACAGTCCGTCCTGTTCCGCATCGGCGGAGCGGGGCGGTTTTTTTGATGATAAAATCCAAATCAGAAGGAGAGAACATATGCGTAAAGAATTGCCGAAGGTATACGATCCCCGTGAGGTGGAGCCGCATATCTATCAGATGTGGATGGACAACGGCTGCTTCAAGGCGGACGCCGACCCGAAGAAGAAGCCCTTTTCCATCGTCATGCCTCCTCCCAACGTCACCGGCCAGCTGCACATGGGCCACGCCATGGACTCCACGCTGCAGGATATCCTCACCCGCTTCAAGCGGATGCAGGGCTATTCCGCCCTGTGGCTTCCCGGCACCGACCACGCCGGTATCGCCACCCAGATCAAGGTGGAGGAGCGACTGCGGGAGGAGGAGCACCTGACCCGCTATGATCTGGGTCGTGAAAAGTTCCTGGAGCGTGTCTGGGCCTGGAAGGAGAAGTACGGCAACCGTATCGTGGAGCAGCAGAAGAAGATGGGTGCCTCCTGTGACTGGTCCCGCTCCCGGTTCACCATGGACGAGGGCTGCTCTCAGGCGGTGCGTGAGGCCTTCTGCGAGCTGTATGACAAGGGCCTCATCTACAAGGGCAGCCGCATCATCAACTGGTGCCCCCACTGCCTGACGGCACTGTCCGACGCCGAGGTGGAGTATACCGACAAGCCCGGCCACCTGTGGCATATCCGCTACCCGTTGGCCGACGGCAGCGGCGATATCGTGGTGGCCACCACCCGGCCTGAGACCATGATGGGCGACACCGGTGTGGCGGTAAACCCGGAGGACGAGCACTTCAAGCACCTCATCGGCAAGACCTGCATCCTGCCCATCATGAACCGTGAGATCCCCATTGTGGGTGATGATTACTGCGAGATTGGCTTCGGCACCGGCGCCGTGAAGATGACCCCTGCCCACGATCCCAACGACTTCGAGGTGGGCCTGCGCCACAATCTGGAGGTGATCCGTGTCATCAACGACGACGGCACCATCAACGAAAACGGCGGCAAGTACAACGGCATGGACCGCTACGAGTGCCGCAAAGCCATCGTCAAGGATCTGGAGGAGCAGGGCTATCTGGTCAAGACCGAGCCCTATTCCCACAACGTCGGCACCTGCTACCGCTGCCACAACGACGTGGAGCCCCTGATCTCCGCCCAGTGGTTCGTGAAGATGGAGCCTCTGGCCAAGGAGGCCATCCGGGTGGTGAAGGACGGCACCATCAAGTTTGTGCCGGAGCGATTTACCAAAACCTATATCAACTGGATGGAGAACGTCCATGACTGGTGCATCTCCCGTCAGCTGTGGTGGGGCCACCAGATCCCCGCATGGTACTGCGACGAGTGCGGACACATCAACGTCAGCCGTCAGGATCCCACCCGGTGCGAAAAGTGCGGCTGCACCCACCTGACCCGTGAGGAGGACGTGCTGGATACATGGTTCAGCTCCGCCCTGTGGCCCTTCTCCACGCTGGGCTGGCCCAACAAGGACTCCGAGGACCTGAGGTACTGGTACCCCACCTCCGTGCTGGTCACCGGCTACGATATCATCTTCTTCTGGGTGGCCCGTATGATCTTCTCCGGCATGGAGCAGATGAAGCAGGAGCCCTTCAAGACGGTGTTTATCCACGGTCTGGTCCGGGATGACAAGGGCCGCAAGATGTCCAAGTCTCTCGGCAACGGCATTGACCCGCTGGAGATGGCGGACAAGTTCGGTGCCGATGCCCTGCGCTTCAACCTCATCACCGGCAATAGCCCCGGCAACGATATGCGCTTCTTTGTGGAGAAATGTGAGGCCATGCGGAACTTTGCCAATAAGATCTGGAATGCCTCCCGCTATGTGATGATGAACCTCACCATCGACCATGTACAGCTACCGGAGCAGCTGGAGCTGGAGGACAAGTGGGTTCTCAGCAAGCTGAATACCCTCATCCGGGAGGTCACGGATAATATGGAGGCCTATGAACTGGGCGTGGCCTCCGCCAAGATATACGACTTCATTTGGGACACCTACTGCGACTGGTACATCGAGCTTACCAAGGCCCGGCTGTACGGCGAGGACGAGGAGGCCAAGCTGGCGGCTCAGAACGTGCTGTGCTATGTGCTGCTGCGGGTGCTGGAGCTGCTGCATCCCTTCATGCCCTTCATCACCGAGGAGATCTGGCAGGCGCTGCCTCACGAGGGCGATTTCCTGATCCGGGCCCAGTGGCCGGAGTATCAGGAGCGCTTCGCCTTCACTCAGGAGGAAAACGCCATGGAGGCGGTGAAGGACGCCATTTCCGCCGTCCGGGCCCGGCGCTCCGAGATGAACGTGCCGCCCTCCCGGAAGGCCAAGATCCTCATCGTCACTCAGACCCCGGATATCTATGCCGGCGGACGTGACTTCATCATGCGGCTGGCCTACGCCAGCGAGGTGGAGGTTCAGGCGCAGTCTCCGGAGGATCTGAAGGGTATGGTCACCGTGGCCACCCACAACGCCACCCTCTATCTGCCTCTGGCGGAGTTGGTGGACATCCGGCAGGAGTTGGAGCGCATCGCCAAGGAGAAAACCAAGGCAGAGGAGAATCTGGCCCGCATCGAGAAGAAGCTGCAAAACGAGAGCTTCGTGTCCAAGGCCCCGGAGGCCGTGGTCAATGCCGAGCGGGAGAAGGCTGACAAGGCCCGTGCGCTGATCGCCAAGCTGGAGGAGTCCGCGGCGGCCATGCGTGACTGATTTTTCCAAGCCCCCGTTTTTGACAGAAAATAACCGCTTCATCATGTATAATCACCGCAGATCGAAGGATCTGCGGTGATTTTATTTTTTGCACGAAGGAGCGATCCCAATGGAAGTTTCTGTAAAATGCGAGGCCCGCCATATCTGCATCCGCCTCTCAGGTGAGCTGGACCACCACAGCGCTAAGGGGCTCCTGCGGCGGCTGGATCAGGAGATTGAGAAGGCCCTGCCTACACAGCTGACGCTGGATCTCTCCGGCGTGACCTTTATGGACAGCTCCGGCATCGCCCTGCTGATCCGGGCCCGGCAGCGGATGCAGGAGCTGGGCGGCACGGCAGATGTCTGCGGTGCCGCAGCACAGGCCCGCCGAGTGCTGGATGCGGCGGGGCTCCAACGTTATCTGACCATACGATGAGAGAGGGGAGTACATATGAAGCGGAGACCGGAGAACTATGTGACCTTGGAATTTTTGAGCCGCAGCAGCAACGAGGGCTTTGCCCGTCTGGCCGCAGCGGCCTTTGCCGCCCAGCTGGATCCTACGCTGGACGAGCTGGGAGACATCAAAACCGCCGTCAGCGAGGCAGTGACTAACGCCATCGTCCACGCCTATCCAAATCAGCTGGGGAAGATCGTCATGAAGCTGCGGCTGCTGGAAAATCAGACGCTGGAGTTGGTAATTCGTGACTGGGGCTGCGGCATGGAGGACGTGGAGCAGGCCCGGCAGCCGCTGTTCACCACCGGCGGCGAGGAGCGCAGCGGTATGGGCTTCACCATCATGGAGAGCTTTATGAATCAACTGGTGGTAAAGTCTGCCCCCGGCAAGGGAACCACCGTCACCATGCGTAAGCGTATCGCCTCCCGTGTCCCGGTGAAGCGATGAGCGAGCTGCTGACGCTGTTGGATCGGGCGCAGAATGGCGACAATGACGCCTGTCAGCAGGTGTTGACGGAAAATGTGGGGCTTATCTGGAGCATCGTCAAGCGATACAGCGGCTGCGGCGTGGATACAGACGACCTCTACCAGCTGGGATGTATTGGTTTTATCAAGGCTGTAAAGGGATTTGATCTCACATATGGAACGCAGTTTTCCACCTACGCCGTCCCCAAAATTGCCGGTGAGATCCGCCGTTTTCTCCGGGATGACGGCTCCGTCAAGGTGGGCCGCAGCCTCCGGGAAAAGGGCCAGACCCTGTTTTATACACGTGAACGATTGCGCCATACACTGGGGAGGGAACCGCAGCTGTCAGAATTGGCGCAGGAGACGGGAATGACTGTGGAGGAGGTCGCCGCCGTAGAGTTGGCCAACGGGCCGCTGGAATCCCTCCAGCAGGAGACCATCGACGGCCTGACGCTGGAATCCACCTTGGGGACAGACAGCCCGGAGGAGGGGATGGTAGAAAAAATAGCGCTGCGGGAAGCCATCGACAGCCTGCCGGAGCGGGAAAGGATCACCATACTTCTGCGTTTTTTTCGGGGAATGACACAGGAGCAAACTGCCCGTATCCTGAAGGTATCTCAGGTACAGGTGTCCCGCTTGGAGCGCAAGGGACTGGCAAAGCTCCGGGAAATTTTAGAAGCGTGACGGGATTTAGAAGTATTTGGGAAGTATTTAACGATATCGCTGCCGGAGTATCAAAGATATCACGCAAGCTTCAAGTTTCTAATCCGTAATAGGTTCTTATAGACTCAATCAACCCCTCCGGCTCAAGAGGGAGGGGTTGATTGAGCCGTACGACATGATGACTTACTTGACAAACATTTGTTCGTCTGCTATGATACGCAAAACGGCATCTCGGCTCCAGCGGGGGAGCCTTTTCTTCGGCACACAAGATTGAACAAAATGCGAGATGTTTTGTTCATTCCGTGACTTATGGTCGTTCGGAACGGTTCCGGTAGGCGGCGCTTACCCTGTTTGCTGGCGTTTTAAGGCATCTCTATGCGATTTTATCCGGCATTCATGTGTCCCCACATTACCTTGCTGTTATCTTCGCTTATAGCGCATTAAAAATGCCGCAGTTCGTAGGCAGGCGAGTAGAGGCCCGGCAGCCGTTGCCGGTCGCCCGGCGTCTGCGTGCGTCAGTTCATGCAGCCGGGCATGGAGCGGCTGCGGCTCCGTGGCCTCTAAGGGCTGCGGCAGCGCCGCACCGTCTCCAGCCCTGCACTCGCCGTAGGTTCCTGCGGACTGCGGTTTGAATGTGCATTTTCAATTTACTGTATGATTATCTTTTAGTATTACCCCCTGTAACTTCTGTAAATTTGTAGTTCCTTGTTTTTGATTTCACAATCTCTGTCAGCCATAGGATACTTCCTTTCGTTTTATAAAGCATAGAAGCACCGATCCATCCGGGTCGGTGTTTCTGTTGCAGCAGGGGAGATTTTGTTCCAGAGATGCCTATGCTCAGTGTTCGATGCGGAAAAAACAGCACGTGCGAATGTAGGCGCACGTGCTGCGTGAAACGGAAGCCATCTGTGAGCAACTGGTCTGGTAGAGGCAGCTTGTCCGAAAACAACCTTATCTCCACGGACTGAACAATAACAATTATTTTGTTCAAACTTGACAACCATTCGTTCGTCTGCTATGATACGCAAAACGGCATCTCGGCTCCAGCGGGGGAGCCTTTT
>OLFV01000432.1_pt1 | contig 49827 bp, 70 predicted proteins | sample 1605551 | NCBI WGS metagenome assembly OLFV01 (sample SAMEA3888922, study PRJEB22519) | human gut metagenome | biome: human gut; feature: human-associated habitat; material: faeces | place: Denmark | collected 2011 | reverse complement strand
TGAGTAAAATAAAGACGCTCTTAAAAGAGCGTCTTTATTTTTTTATAAAATTATTATATAATATATATAGAAAGTTAAGGAAAGGAAGTAAAAGTTATGAAGATTAGTGAACTGATTAAATCAGAAGGATATAAGAACTCCACTGTAAGAATCTGCGAGTTCCTCGGCTTTTCTGATACAGACCAGCTCAAAAGAGCTAAATTCTTCGCTATTCAAGAAACTTATAGTCCTATTCCGGTTCTTGGGGTTAGTATTAATAATGGAGACCCAACTTGGCGGTTATGTGAAGTAGATAATAATGTAAGAGATCTCTATTCTGTTGATGAAGGATATAAAATTCGCCTTAAAATTTGCAATGAGTTCGGAGGTCGTACTTACTATCAAAGTGATTTTCTCTCCTTGCTAAAGAGTGGACACATTGTTTATTGTCCTAATGAAAATAAATATAAAATTAAACACATTGTTTGCGCAGAAAAAATCAGCGATGGAGCAATCTTAATTCATGAATTTGATTCTGTAGAGGAGGTATAAAATATGGATATGTCATTTTTCGCATACACTGGCGCTTTTGAACTGGCTGCTCGAGAATTGGCTTCAAAGCCATGGACTATGAACGATCCATCTCAGCAAGCGCAAATCTGCGCAAAATACGGTATCTTTTTTGATAACATAACAGATGATGAAATTGATATGCTTTCTCAAATGGTTGAAGAGTATTCTAATTAAAGAAAGGAAGAGAAATATGATTGGTGAGACTATTACTGTAAATGGAGTAAAGTGCCTTGTTCTTGACGAAATTGATGGTAACCCCTTCGTAATTGCACTTGAAGTAGGAATTGATTTTGTCTTTGGAAATTCTAATAACTATAAAGAGAGTACATTGCGGAAGGGCGCTGAGGCTTGGCTTAAGAAAACTGGCATCAAGGCTATTCCGCGCGATGTCGACCTGACTGCAATGGATGGATATAAAGGATATGGTTCGCTAAATACCACTGTTGCACCCCTTACCTTCGACGAATATCGAAAGTATAACCATATTCTAACTCCTCATATCAAGGATTCGTTCTGGCTTGTTACTCCTTGGGGAAGCCCTGAAAAGGATAATTGGGCCTCGAGCTGCGTTTGCGGTGTTTACGGCGATGGATCTGCGGGCTACAACCTCTACAACTACAGCCGCGGGCTGGCGCCGGCTTTCATTCTTGATAAAAATGGGAAATCTCTTAGTGACTTTACTAACGAGGAGCTAATTGCTGAACTCAACAAGAGACTGAAGGTATAAGATATGTATATCCTCAATTCAAGTCTTATAAATCTTATCCTTACCGAATACGCCGAAAAAGTTAAATTCGGTTATAATAAAATTTCGTATGATTCGTGGAGAACCCTAAAGAAACTAAGTAATACTAGTACCGATTATATAGTCAAAATAGAGATTACAGATAAAAACTCTATGCTCTATTTAACTGACACCCGAACTGATATTACCAGCGCGATCCCTGTAACTGATGGATTCGCTTATCTTGTTAAAGAAAGGACTATTTATATGGTTGACACAAATTCTAACATCAATGCGCCTATGCCCAACAAGAGCGGAAACACTACTCGAAAAGGCTTTAATATGAACTTTGATTTTGGCCCTTGCGGGGATGAGGTGGCTTTTTCTCCTTATGGCTTGGCTATTCGTAATTCTAAGGGTGAGTATTTTACCTATAATCCTGCTACTAAGCAGACCATTGATGTGACTGGCTTTACCTTCTCCTTCCAGAACATGGTATATCGTATGCCTGTCGCGGCCTCTGCCGTCAAAGAGGGCGATATGATTATTCATAAGCATCATCCTATGTTTGTATCTACGGTTGATGGCAGTAATATTGAAGTCGTAGATATCTTGGAATCTGAGGTTAAGACTGTAATTCCTACCTCTAATCCTTTTGGTTTCAATTTTATTACCAAGATTATGCCTATCATTAATTTTGGTAATACTGCTCCTTCTCCTGATCAGCCCTTCGGCAATCTCATGCCTATGATGATGGCTAACATGGTCTTTAGCGACAATGACGGCAACAGTAGCGATATGGGTAAAATGTTTATGCTTTCTGCTATGATGGGCAACTCTAATCCTTTTAGCTTCCTCACTGGAGACACATCTAAGTAATCCTAATAGGCGAGATTGGAGAATTTCCAATCTCGCCTACCCGCGCATCTTCTATTTTTTTTTCTTTTGTTGCAATTATATTTATTATAATATATAATAAATATATAAAATAAGAAAGGAAGTAAATGCCATGACTGCTATTATTACTTGCTCTATTGAAAATAAAACTTTTGAGAGCCATTTCCCTATTGATAGAGAAACTCCTGAGTATATGATCGCGGACGAGGCATATAGGCTTGCTATTCTTTTTGCACAAACTCAATTTATCGCAAAATTCGGTAGAATTATTTCTGGATATGATTTTGGCGAATTTCTCAAAAATCTTGATTATGATTATAAAATCAAAGAAGAGGCATCTTAAAACTTTATTAACTAGCAAAGAGCTTCCTTAAAGGAAGCTCTTTTTCTTTTGCAAAAATTAAAAAATAATGATATAATAATTATAGAAGATGAGGAAAGGAGTATCAAAAGATGAAGAATTATTATGAATATGAGGTAGAAATGTTCGAGGAGTTTCAAGTAAAGACTTATCAGGGCATTACATACGGTAACGACTTCGCTGAAGCTCTCAGAAATGTAGCTGATTACTACGGCGAGGAAAATTTAAATTCTGTAAAAATTATCCCCTGGGATTGCGAAGGTTGTATTAGCTTGAGCAAGAACGCGCTTAATGAAATTCGTGAAAATCATTAAGGAGGTTTAAATTATGCCTGTTGCACCTAGTTTTCAGTCCTATAAGCGCATTACTGAAGAGCCTTTTATTAAAAATGGTAAATATTATGTTACTGTAGAGCATCCAAATACTAAGAATCATCGAGATGTTCGCTACTATAGCGATGCAGAATATGCAAAAGCCTATGGTAAGAAGATTGTTGATACCGATAAAGGCTATGATGGTCTAAAGCATGCTCGCGGCTTTGACAATGGGCCTATTCTTGTAATTCGTGGAAATAAGGCCGCTGACGAAGATTGGTTGCGGGAGTCCGTAGCTAGATATGCCGTAGGGATTGGTTGGTATATCGCTTCTACCGATATTTTCCCTGATGATGCTCCTGAGCATCTGAAGTATCTCCTGCTCGGTTGGGATGAATTCCGTGATGGAGATGACCGTCATATGAAGAAACCTGCGGATTTGTCTACCTTACTCGATAAAAAAGCTAGAAATAAGGAATGGGTTAAAATGAAATGAAAACTACTCTGCTGCTAATACTATATATGTTCCTTGTCTTTTCGTCTCTAATACTTCTGTATTCTTCACCAACAATGCTTCACGCAGTCTTATATAGCATCTCCGCAACTTGTTGGATTACAAATCTAATCCTTTTCATTAGAGATATTTGACATAAAAATTGCGATTTTATTCACAGAGCTAACTACTATGATAATGATGAAGATATTGTAATTGGTATTCAAGTAGGCGATGACGTTGAAGAAGGGACAATTAGAGAAATCACTTTCTCTAATAACAATCTTGAAACCAGTGAACTTAAAAACATTTTGGGCGCGTTAAACATTATGCGAGAACCTAAATGGTATGTAGTCCATTGTGTTTTGTAAATTACAAGAAATTTTCTTGACTTTACTCAAAAAATATCATATAATATAAATACAATAAAACAAGAGAGGAATTGATTAAATTATGTCTAACACTGTAAAGAAGCCCACAAAGAAAGCCAATTATAATGCTATTTTGAGCATTTTATCTGTCGCTGAGAACGAGGGTCTTGTCCTCGAGTCCAGTGAAATTACTTATGACAGCCTGCGCGAGTTCGTCGAGCACGAGGTAGAATTGCTTGACAATAAGGCTGCTGCTGCCGCTAAGAGAGCTGCTGCTAAGAAGGTCGAGGGAGATGCTCTTCGCGAGAAGATTTATGAAGTCCTTGGTGATGAGCCTATGACTATCAATGATATTGTAAAGGCTTTGAACGACGAGGACATTTCTGCTCAGATGGTTACTGCTCGTCTAACCCAGCTTGCTTCTCCTGAGGTCAATCGTGTTGCTAAGGAGACCGTAAGTGTTCCTGCTTCCACTGAGGGTGGAAAGTCTAAGAAGCTCTCTGCTTACCGCAGAATTGGCTAATTAAAACCTTTAGAAAGGTATCTACGAAAAGTAGATACCTTTCTTTTTAGCCATACTTTAGTACAAATTGCAAATCCAGAAGGGCCACCTGGAAAATTCATAATATGAAATGCCGCGAATAATATTACGTAAATAGCGATAATAATAAAAACCACAGTTAAAACTCCTTTTTTATTTATATATTTATTATAACAAAAGCAAAAGGATGTGTCAATTTGGCATTTTCATCTCAAGATTGACGGATTTTTTATTATATGTTATAATAAATATATAAATAAAGGAGGGCTTATTTAATGATATTTAGTGTAAATTATCATTCCAGCAATATAAAAATGGCTGGAGAGATACGTTGCCCCTACAATCAATTAGGAACAATCATTAAATTTCTTAAAGAAAATCCAAATAAAAGGTGTAATATAATTATTCCAGATGAATTAACTCAGGTGCAATTAACAAGATTGGCTGAGCAGGTTGAGATAATTAAAACAATAGCAAATGATTACACTATTCAATGCGGAAACATATATCAATTAAATGATTTAAAAGATATGGGATATAATAGATATTTGCGGTTCCCGGTTACTGATTGGGAAACTTTTCAAGAATTGCGGGAGGCCAAGGTTAGTGACATCTATATAGATGGACCACTAGGATTTCAAATGGAGTTATTAGAAAAGGTTAAAGGAGATATTAAGATAAGAGTATCACCCACCATTTCCCCTAATGTCTCTCTATCCGCAGAAAGAAAACCTTCAAGTTTTTTTATTCGTCCAGAGGATCTCCATTTATATTCTGCTATTGATGTAATAGATTTTAAGCAACCTAATTTAGAAAAAGAAGATACTCTGTTTAATATCTATAATAGAGGTTCATTTAATTATGACATAAATCTTCTTATTGATGGCTTACCGGCAAGAAATAATCTAACATTTAAAGAAACATTTGCAAAAACTCGTTTAAACTGTGGGCAAAAATGTAATATACCCGGTCATTCTTGTCATTATTGTGATACTTATTTTTCAGTAATCTCGCATTTCCATGAACTTGCTAGACTTAGCAAAAAGAAATAATTAGATTTTATTATTTTTATATATTATAATATTATTATAAAGATAATAAAAGGAGTGTTTCTAAAGTGAAATGGTCGGAAATTCTTCCTCAAGAGGCACTGGATTTAAGTGTTCAACTTGAAAATCATGCTTTAGAAGAGCGCTCTAAAGGAAAGATTTTATTTCCAGAATAGGATAAAATCTTTAGAGCGCTTAATCTTACGCATCCAGAAGATGTAAAAGTTTGTATTGTAGGACAAGACCCGTATCATACCCCAGGCGCAGCAAACGGGTTAGCATTTTCTATTTCTGATGGGGGCCCCATTCAACCATCTTTAAGAAATATTTTTAGCGAGCTTAATAGCGATTTAGGGATTCCAATTCCGCAGTCTGGAGATTTAACATCTTGGGCAGAAAGAGGAGTATTGCTTCTTAATGCAAGTTTAACTGTCTATGAACATCAAGCCAATAGCTGTGTTAATTGGGGATGGAACAGGTTTACGACAGCGGTGTTGAAAGCTGCAACTCATTTGCCACAACCTATTGTTTTTATGTTATGGGGAGCTAATGCTCAGAATTTATTAAAAGATTTAAATTCTAGTCCTATGGTATGGGATGGACCTGGAGTTGCCAGAGAGAATTTGATTAAGAAGGCTTATATTTTATCTTCCCATCCAAGTCCTTTTAGTGTAAGTAAACCATGTAAAGGAACTCCTGCGTTTAAAGGTAGTAAACCGTTTTCAACAGCAAATAATTTACTGCTTTCTATGGGTGGAGAACCGATTGATTGGAGTTTATAAGATGGGAGATATAATGTATAGATGATAGAATTACAGAAGTTACAAAATGATTTTGAATCTGTACTTGTTCATTCTCAAGATTATCCATTTTATCTCGATTCAAAAAATTTAATCGAACAATGGGCAGAAGCGAAAAAAGATATAATAAATCTTTTTGGCGGAGAATTGATATTAAGAAGCAAGGAACCAATTAAAATTCTTTTGACAGAAGAGCAGAAGAATAAAAGATTTGAAGAGTTTATTCAAGCTCTTGATGAAAACGGAATCTTAACCACTGATCTCGAATTATTTTTGAGAGATAATAAAGGAGGATTTTTTGATAACAGGGTTTTATTACCATATCCTTCTTTTAATATTCCACTAGGCTCTAAATTATCCAAATCTTTTAAGCGATTTATTAACAGTCAAGAGATTGTTAGATGGGCACAAGATACTGCTTCAAGATATATGCAAGAAAATAAAATAGAAGGATATTTATATCTTTCTATTCATCCTCTTGATTTCTTAACTATTTCAGAAAACAATGAAAATTGGTGGTCATGTCAGTCTCTTGATGGAGATTATAGAAGTGGAAATCTTAGTTATTTAGTAGATAAAACAACTATTGTTGCTTATTTATCTAATGGTAAACAAGAGCATCTAAAATGTCTTCCATTAGGAATGAAATGGAATAGCAAAAAATGGAGAATGTTAGTCCATACAGATGGTATCAGAAATATTTATTATAATAGACAATATCCATATGAATCAAGAGATTTACTCGCTTGTGTACATAATATGTTACTTAAATTGATTAAATTTGATATGTCTCTTCCTCTTGATTATGGATTTAAAGTAATCCAAACTCAATGGGGTAGTGAGCAACTTATATATAATCAAATAAATGCAGGTGGACGTATTCATGATACGAGAGATGTAATTGATATGAGTGATTATTTAGGATATTCCGATTTAGTTATTTCTAGTACATACGCACCGATTATATCAGTGAATAATGGAAAGTATGAGGATTATACAAAGCATTTAGATCAAAATAAATATGTGGAAGAACTATATTTTAATGATGTTTTTCAAATTAAAATTGGTGAAAGACCAATTTGCCCCTGTTGTGGAACAGAACATATAAATAGAGAAGATTCATTTTTATGTAATTTCTGCATATCAGAGAAAGAGGCAGATGAAGATTTCTTCTTGACTTGTAATAGTTGTTATCGTAGAATATATGATGAAGATAAAATTTATTGGATGGATGGTAGGCCGTATTGTAAGACTTGCCATAATCTAATGAAACAAGAGGATAGATTAATCGAGGAGGACGATGAATAATGGCAGTTAGACGAGGAGATGCCGCGAAAGACCTAATTACAAAGACAATTCTTTCAACATTTGAAGGCTCTTTTGTTTCGGATAAAAAGATTTACATTTCAGTAAAAGATGGAGCGAGTGGAGAAGTTGTTCAGATTGCTGTATCACTTACAATGCCTAAGACACCAATTGCGGGCGGAGGAGATAGTACGCTCTCTACATCAAGTTCTGATACTCCATCCGCAAATAGTTTTACTCCAACTGAGTTGGCTCCAGAGGATAAAGCTAAGATTGAGGAACTTAAAGCCAAGTTGGGAATTACTGATTAAAAATTTTGGGTATGGGTAATTAAGATATTTAATATAAAGTTTAATAATAGTACAAATTTCCTTACTAAAAGGGAAGCGTAAGAGAAATATTTTCTAGAACTTACGCTTCCTTGAAAAATAAAAAAAATTATTATATAATATATATAGAAAGTTAAGGAAAGGAAGTTTTGAGTTTATGAGTAAATATACTTATGCAGTTTCTTTCACTATCCTTGCTACTATTGAGAGTGATGAACCTCTAGCGGAGGAAGAGATTATTTCTCAGGCAGAACTTGAAACTTGTGTGACTAGAGATCTATGTAATGATATTGATATTACTGGTCTTTATGGAACACCTACTCCTTATTGATTATTTGAAAAATAAAAATAAATATTATATAATATTTATATAAGTTATCGACAGTAACTATAATAATTGCACGGGTAAGGCGTGAGTGAGGCTGATATGCGTTAAATAAAATACTCACTTTATCTATACTCCGGTAGTTCAAAGGTTAGAACGGGCGACTTATAATCGCTTGATGCTTGGTTCGAGTCCAGCTCGGAGTACCATTTAAGAGGACAGACCCAATAGGAGGGCCCTCTTGCTATAAGACGCATACAGCAAATCTATTTCCAGAATAGTCAAATGGTTAAGACATTTCAACTCAAAGTGAAAATTATCGGTTCGAATCCGATTTCCGGAGCTAAATAGCTAGCGTCTTGAAAACATTTGAAAAACTTTTATAAATATGATATAATATTTATAGAAAGTAAGAAAGGAAGTTGCATATGGATAAGAAGTTATATCTCGCACAACTCGCGGCCGAGGCTCTTTCTTGTTATAAAAATGAGGATAGTATTTGTGATGCTATTTGGCTTATGAATGGTGGAGTTGGTGGCCCCGAGGAACAGTGGGAGAACTTTAACACAACTTTCAAGGATACCTTTGGTATTTCTTATGATGAAGCTAAACAACTGAATCTTTTTTGAAAAACAATAAAAAATATTGTATAATATTTATATAAGGCAGACACAGCAAATCTTTTATTAAATAAAACACTTATTTTTGGTTTAAGAAAGTTTATTTATTCTGCCTTGAGCTTGGGTCGGTAGCTCAGAAGAGTAGAGCGCTTGCCTGTTAAGCAAGATGTCGTGGGTTCGAGCCCCACCCTTCCCGCCAAAGTCGAGTTTGTGAGTAGCGCCGCGACTTTAACCCTAAACTCTCAATTCGTCCACTGCGAACTAAAATAATAGGCTGGCCCAATAGAGCGACGGGTAGTTCTGAAACAAATAGTTGCTCTTTTATGTTCTCGTGGTGCAATAGGCAGACACGCGTGGTTTAGAACCATGATGTTGCGGGTTCGATTCCCGCCGGGAACACCAGATGGTTCCGGTGACATTGTCTTAAACCCATATAACCGGCGGAGCTATGGCCCGTAGTTGAAGACTGGATTTCTTGTCGTAAATGGCCAAGCATTTATGATGGCTAGTCAGTATTAAAAGAGGAAGCCTTGGAACTCGATCAATACCATAGAAATATGCGCGTGTGCTGGAATCGGCAGACAGGCGAGCTTGAGGTGCTCGTGTTCGTAAGAGCGTATGGGTTCAAGTCCCATCATGCGCACCATGGTTTCTACTGATTTCCCATGCCCAATAAGTCAGAAGTGTGATATATGTGAACGACGAGGCGCAAAGCACACGGGGTGCGTACGACCCTTCCTCGTCTTATACGGTGGCGTAGTTCAGTAGGCTAGAACGTCGGCCTGTCACGCCGAAGGTCACGGGTTCAAACCCCGTCGTCATCGCCAATTTGAAAAACAATAAAAAATATTGTATAATATTTATGTAAGGTTAAGAAAGAACAAAGTATCGCAAGTCGTATATAGGCAGCGATAGCGCGCAAGCGAATCAGCAATGCGGTGTCCCTTTTAGGTTGATGCCTGGCACATTGGACTGTAGTAGCCGATAAATTAGAGCGTAGTTCTCCTTGATTGACACGACCAATCATCTTAATCACAATATGGGGCATTAGCTCAGTTGGGAGAGCGCCTGCCTTGCAAGCAGGAGGTCACGAGTTCGACCCTCGTATGTTCCACCATAGGTATCTACTAATAATTATATATGATACCGTCTAATGATTACAGGTTTTTATTGATTTCATTGCCATAAGAACAATAGGGCATTCCTATTTCCGTCCTTAATAGAAATAGGTGGTTTTCAGTGACGCCGCTGTTCACCAACTAGAAGATAAGTTAATATTCTCTTTATATATAGTAATGACAGTATAGCTTATAATAAACAATGGCTATTATTAAATAAGACAGAAAGAGATTATTAAAAGTGCAGATATGCTCGGTTAGTCAAGTGGTAAAGACGCTGGCCTTTCACGCCAGAAACACGGGTTCGACTCCCGTACCGAGTACCATTAAACAATAGAAAAGGAGATTGCTATTATGAAGAATGTTCACGGGAAGTTCAACTCTTTCGCAGAGCTTGGTAAGGCTCTCGGAATTAAGGTTCCGCAGAATGTGGAAAAGGAACGTAAGTGTTCTAATTGCGGAAACCTGCTTCGCAAGATTGGTAATACAAATGTTTATATTTGTGATTATTCCATTCTTGAGGACAACGAGTTGAATGGAACTCCCGTGCAGGTGTTCACCAAATGTGGAGCCGTCGAACTTAGCGATTAACTAAAAGACCTGAGCAAGTCAATAAACTGCTCTTTAAATGGCCTTGTCGACGAAATGGCAAAGTCGCCACCCTCTCAAGGTGGAGGTTGATGGGTTCGAATCCCTCCAAGGTCACCAGATGTATGGGTTCCACAGTTTCGAGTGAAAGAAAAGACGGGCCTTTCTTGTGCGTAGAGTATGGTACGGCAAGAATGAATTATTGATATGTGGCACGCCCTTGCTTAATTAAAGTGAAACGGTTCCGGCTGATACATCCAGCGGAGGGGCGCAAGAGTACCGTGGCTATTAGAGTTATTCCAAAATATAGAATATATGAGGCGAGAATAAAAAGCGAGGAGTGGCAACGCAGACCAACTCAAGAGTGTCTAGGCGTTAAGTAGTAAAAATATATTTTGGTTTCATTATAATTTAATTCTAATAGCTGTATATCGCGGGAAGGGTGTTGGTTCCCAGTCGAGTCTCATAAACTCGATTACGCGAGTTCAATTCTCGCTCCCGCACCCATTAGGTGCCAAGAACCTAAAGGCTCAGTTGAAGCAGCTTTATATAGCGCTGTATAAAGAAATCGGCTGGCTGAGAGATAAAATCTGGAGTAACGAAAAGGGTTCGGGGATGGAAGTCAACGACCTCGTTAAAAAATTAAGTTGGCACCGATTATTTTCTCAATAGAGATTTATATATAAAAGACTAGCGAATCGGGAACCTATCAAAAGTGCAAGATAGGCTGTTAGAATGGCACTACCGATTAAAATAAATTAAGGAGGTATTAAAAAATGATGGATATTGATGATTTCATTTTCGCAGAAACAGAAGTTATTCATAGTGATAGATAACTTTTATGTTTAATGCGGCCGCCGATAGGTGATGGTTCCAACCCCATAAAACGCAGAGGAAACATATTTGGAGGGGTGGCAGAGTAGGTTGAATGCGAGGGATTGCTAATCCCTTGATTGTGGAAACACGGTCCGGAGGTTCGAATCCTCTCCCCTTCGCCAATAGCCAATCGGGATAAGATACTGTTATATATGCCGGCCGCATATAAACGAGGCTATTGTGTCAACTACGAAAACCGACTAAGTAGTTCCGTTTGCTTGCGGTGATAATACAAGCGATTAACGAAATAATAGGGCTTGTGAAGGTTTGGAAGTATAGCCGCCTGCCGGTCTCAATGAGACAAAAACAACTTCAATATAATCTCGTCAAGTTTTTCGGTACTGCTGTGGGAGCCTATGGGGAAGAGAAGGCCAAAACCGAAAGACAGAGGAATGGGTTCGACTCCCATACGGCCGGCGATTAAGCTGGCGGTTGGTGTATAGTGCGGAAACGAGCATACTGTCGATTTTCTTAACCCGAGCCGGGGTTTATACCGGCCATTATACGCTGGATTAGCTCAATAGGTAGAGCAATCGCCTTGTAAGCGATAGGTTAAGAGTTCGAGTCTCTTATCCAGCTCCAGCCTCGGCAGAGGCATTTAAACGCGGCAAGAAAGCCTGCAAGATATTGTGGCCACTTTATCAAGCAGTCCGTATGGTAAATCGAGTCGGATAGGGTTAGATAGGGCGCAGAGAATTGTACCGCCAATTCCGAGCGCAAAGGCCGGAGGCTAATACCCGATATTAAAATCTATTGCCAATATGTTGTGCGTAGCTTAATTGGTAGAGCATCAGATTGTGGCTCTGAGAGGTGCGAGTTCAAGTCTCGTCGTACACCCCATAGACCTATTCAGCAACTTTAAATCATATGTTTTTGGTACATAATAAGATGAAAAGGGGTCTAGTAAAATGAATTTAAAAACTATAAAGCAGGCTCAAAAGAAATCTCCAGAAGAGTTACAAGAATATCTTCATTTTAAACAGAGAGGTTCTATAACAAGAGCAAAGAAAGGAAAAGGTTCCTTTAATAGAAAACTCAAGCATAAAAATCTTTTTGAAAATTCTTAATTTTTATTATATAATATATAGAAAGTTAAGGAAAGGAAGTTTTGAGTTATGATTATTGCTTCTGCAATTAAATTTATTCCTCACTTTAGTAAGTACCCTGTAATTATTTGTGGGAAGCGCCATGCAGATTGCCTCGAAGAAGCCTATCAGATGGGGTATGAATGGGATAAAGAAGATTTAGTGCAAGGGTTCTTGACTGATGATGCTAAATTCCTTGATAGATACGACGCAAAGCCTGAAGCCCGCAGATGTAGACAGTTAATTGTCGATGATGACAAATATCGAGAATTGTTTAGTGAAGATATGTGGCCAGAGGAGGATTAAGTGTGAGAGACGCAAATCGCATTTCTAGTATTGCTAATAAGATTGAGGTTATTTGGCGAAAGACTAATCCAAATCTGCGCTTTTGGTAATTTCTTGAAGTGCTAGTTTGTAGATATAATGCAGATCATTCTCTTACTGATCGTAAAACTATGAATGAGATGTTCTATGTTGAGGATGAAGATTTTGAAAAGATTCTCGATAATATCCTAAGTGAACTTTAAAAGTTTACAGTCGCGTGTGTAGCTCAGTAGGCTAGAGCACCTGCCTTTTAAGCAGGGAGTCGCGAGTTCGAATCTCGCCACACGCACCATTTCTACTCTTGAGTGAGACACAACTGTTATTCTGTGCACGAGAATTTTCAGTCAAGGTTAAACCGAGTAGCGTTTCTGGTAGTCTGGCGTTACGAAGACTGCATGACTTAGGGACAACTTGATGACGATTCTCTGATTCAAGAAGAAGAAAACAATTTCGTTCATCTCCGCATTTTGGTTTGTTTTGTTTGAGCGGGTTATCTGTGAACAAACGACAAAGTCGACTTGGGTTAGGTAGTACCTCTAAAAAACAGGGAAACTACCATATGCAGGATTAGTGTTAGCGGCTAGCACGTCTGCCTTCCAAGCAGAAAGGGCCGGTTCGAATCCGGTATCTTGCTCCACCCCTCGTAGCCGGGGCGAATAGACTGCGGGAAGCTCCTCCTCGGAGGTGTATAAAGGAAAGCCACGCCATTCTTCGGCGGAAAAGTTGAAAGTGATAAACTGGGTGTCAAAAAACTTTCTGTTGGCGGACATAACGCTGGGCTGTCGTCGAGGTATGCCCTAAGGCCTCAGACTGGGGAAATGGTTCTCCTCAATGCGGGTGACGCCGAAACGAACCTATTATATGCTTCGGTAGTTCAGTTGGTTAGAATACGCGACTGATAATCGCGAGGTCGGCAGTTCGAATCTGCCTCGGAGCACCAACCGAATGACAGCCTTGACAGATGGCAGGGTGAATACCTAACGCAAAATTCTGTCATGTGCAAAGAGTTCGGTTCGAAAAATTCTTTGTGGGACAAAGACCACAGAGGCCATGCTACATTAGGGTGTCATGCTGCTTTGACTAGAGTGTAGAACAAAAGGCTTTTGTTTATCGAGTTCGCCCGTCAGTGGAAGCAGCTCCAAAGTAACTCGATTAGGGCTGGGGACGCTCAGCTTACATAGGGCGATCGGTTAATGGCTAAACCAATGGTCTCCAAAACCATGACTGTAGGTTCGAATCCTACTCGCCCTGCCAATAAAAGGAGAGAGTGCCATGTCTATAGCAAGTTATGCAGAAGTTCGCGATATGGTAATCCGTGGTGATAATGGTATCAATCAATACTGCATTATTGCAGTTGATGAATTTTCCTTTGAAGATTACCCTATTTATGCAGTTGATAGAAATGAAGCGATTAGTCTTATTGATAGAACCAATAGTTTAAATATGCAACGGGTTCTCGAAGTTTATAACTATCAACAAGATCTGGAAGAACAGTTCAAAGAATCTCGTACATGGAGAATATAAAAGGAGGTCGATAAAAATGGTAATGGATATTAATATCAAAAGCACGAGTGATGTTGAGCGTCTAAATGCTGTAGCGAGTAAAACTCCAGATGTACTTTGGGTTCACTCTAATGATGGCATGATTATGGTTGATGCTCGTAGTCTACTTGGTTTATTTGCTCTAATTGGAAAGCCATGTAAATTAGTTGCAGAAGATAGTACAGACTATAAAATTCTTGCAAGAGTGGCAAGAAAAGCTGGAGTAGCTTAATGCTCCTTATTTGCCCCGTTAGCTCAGCTGGAAAGAGCAACCGCCTTCTAAGCGGTAGGTCATTGGTTCAAGTCCAATACGGGGTACCATATGGGCGAGTAGCTTACGCGGTCGGAGCGCTGGTCTGAAAAACCAGAGGATGGTGGTTCGACACCACTCTCGCCCACCAGCCGATAAGTCGGCAATCAGGTCTTTTATTCATTTTATTTACAGACCCTCTATAGTTATAGAGTCTAGAATTTGATTCTTACTGCAATAGATAGAGGGTCACTATATGGGGATGAGTAGATTCGACAGGGTAGTGAGAAATTAGAATACACGGGTAAGCATACCGCCTTAAGGAGCAACAAAATTAAACGACAACGATTATTTTTCTAATAACCTTGCAGCTTGAGCCTAACTCGCTGCTTTAACCCCTTTGGATTTCTCTATTTGCCTTAATTAAATAGAGTGGTGGACGCGAGTACAACTGGTACTACCCTATGGTTATTAGTGGTTTCAGCTAAAACTCCATTTGTAAAAGTTGAAAATGAAACTATCGTGTAATAATATTCTAATTATGTAGCTATTTTGGACACGGAGGGCGGCTCTCCGTCATCTCCACCAAGAGTTTCTTTCTTCTCTTAAAAAGAAAGTGGTGGATAATCGAAACCTAATTACGGCTCCATATAATATATTATATGGAGGAGTTAGTATGACAGAATTAGAAAAAGGATATTTAGCTGGTATTATTGATGGAGAAGGTAGTGTTACCCTTGCCAAAGATAAGTAGTTTAGGTATCCGGTATTAGAAGTATCGAGTACGACATACCAAATTGTAGAGTATCTCAAAGAACATTTTGGAGGAACTATTTCTAAAAAGAATGAGCGTAATCCAAATTGGAAACAAGCCTATATCTGGAAAATAGAGCGCAGAAAAGCTATTTCTCTATTGGAAGAGATTGTCAGTTATCTTAATGAGCCAAAGAAAAAAGCTAGGGTTTAGTTAATAATTAAAGATTATGTGCGCCTGACTCCTAGAAATGGAAGATATTCTGAGGAAATGAGGTAGCAAAAACTTAAATTTGAAGAAGAATTTTTTAGAATAGAATAAGGGAAAGGATCTGTTATGGGATACTTTTTTAATGTTTCAGTTAAATTAAAGACAATAAAAAGTAAAGTGTTTAAGCGGAATGTTCTTTTAGTAGCAAATTCTCCTTGGGAAGCGATGAACATCGCTGCGAGAGTTTTTTCCAAAACTACTGTAGGAGGAGAGCCTTTAATCATTCTTGATGCTTCTGCGGAGAGAGATAATAAGTATGAGTGTGTTATTATAAAAGACACTCTTTACGAAGATGAAGATTATTTGATGGAGGATTCGTATGGAAATTGAAAGAAAGTGGATTCTTCAAAGAGTTCCTACCGAATTTCGATTAGTAAAAAATTCTCAGGTAGAGCAATTTTATGTTTCGACGAATCCAGAAGTGCGGTTACGATATAATCCGGCAAGTAAAGAACCTTTTAGAATTACCGTAAAAGGTGAAGGGACTTTAATAAGAGAAGAAATTGAAACAGAAATTTCGGAAGATTTTTACAATCAACTAAAAGATTTTGTCGGTAAACCTCCAATTAAGAAAAATTATTTCGTTTTTAATTGCGGCGGGTATCCACTTACGGTTTCTGTAGTAGATGATGGAGCTTTTATCTATGCAGAAATTGAATTTGAATCAGAGGAGCAGGCCCGCGACTATCAGTTTCCTATTGATGATGCTATTGAAGTGACGGATGATTCAAATTACAAGATGAAAAATTATTGGTTACGTACTCGTAATTAAAATTTAGACCCGTACTGCAAAGAACTCTTTACCTGTTGTTTGAACTGGAGAAAAAGATGATGGGTCTAGTATATGCGCCAGTAGCATAACGGAGAGTGCACAGGGCTACGGACCCTGGCTTGTGGGAGTTCAAATCTTCTCTGGCGTACCATATGCAGAGATGGCCGAGTCTGGTTTATGGCGCCTGCCTAGAAAGCAGGAGGTCGAAAGATCCGTGGGTTCAAATCCTACTCTCTGCGCCATATTGGTATCTTACATACAAGTCTGAAAGGCAGTAAGAATAAATCGTAGGGCCTTAAATCCGAGCCAGTAAAATAGAAGAGCTATACTTCGAGATACCCTTCGAGGATTGGAGCAACGAAGGTAAAAAATAAAGTCCCCAAGATGTTTTCCGGTATCAGTACACAACCGGCACAGAGCAGAAGGGTTTAGGGTCGGTGCCTCGTATAGCACTAGAGGAAACGATAAGGACCAGGCATGGAAATCTGCGGAAGTGCGAAAAACCCTAAGTTAATATCCGGGTGTAGTTCAGTTGATTAGAACGCGTGATTTGGGATCACGAGGCCGTGAGTTTGAGTCTCACCACTCGGACCACTCGCTCTTAGGGAGCGAGGATATGTATCACTCCTTTCCTATATATATAGACTCAATACAGCAAATATATGCAAATATACTTGTATAAAAAAGATTTTACTAAATAAATCTTATTTAGAAAGCTAAGAAGCATTTTCTTTTTGAAGGGAAGCCAAGAAAATGTTGAGCATATGGGGCAAGCCCTTTTGAGTCTAGTCTTTAGAAACTTTTGAAAATATTAAAAATAAATGATATAATATTTATAGAAAGTTGAGAAAGGAAGTCTTAAATATGAAGAATAACTTTGTTGCTATGGGTTGCTTTTATCGAGCTAATCCTTATGGTCTTGTTAAGACTATTTGTCGTGGTTTCGATGCTGACTCTGGAGATGTTATGATTGCTTATGTTCAAGTCGGCAAAGGTGGTTGCGCGAGCGAAGTTTTCTTTATGCTTGAGAACGAATTTAAAAATATCTTTCTGAGTTAAATGCCCGGTTAGCTCAGCTGGGAGAGCATCGCGTTTACACCGCGGAGGTCGGCGGTTCGAGCCCGTCACCGGGTACCACTTAAAGTCTAGGAGAAAATTATGAATTTTGTTGTTGGAGTTCTTAGTTTCTTTGAAAATGAAATTAAGTTAGAGAAGATTACTGCTGAATCAGAAAAAGAAGCTCTAAAGAAACATTCTCTTTTGAATGGATATACCATTGATGAAGATGCTTCTTTAGAGAAGATTTATGACGATTTGTTCAACTGCGATATAGCAGCGAGTGTAATTAAAATATAAGTAAAATAAAGACGCATACAGCAAATTCTTCTTAATAGAAGATGCAGGTTCGAATCCTGTGGATCGCGCTTAGCGATTTTGGCGGAATGGTTTACGCAACTGTCTGATAAACAGTCTTTTCTTTAATGCGTCTTGATTTATAGCGGATTGGTGTAATGGTAACACGCGGGACTTTGACTCCCTTGTTAGAGGTTCGACCCCTCTATCCGCTGCCATATACCGCTTTAGTGTAGCGGTCTGCACGCTTGGCTCTGAACCAAGAAGTTTTCGTTCAACACGAAGAAGCGGTGCCAGTAATAGAAGCAATACGCACAGAAATCGTAAATAAGACTTCTATTGTCAGGATGTAGGATTGAAAGCGTCCACCATTTAAAGAGTGGCGAGTAAACCTGCAGGGCTCGCCTTTGGCGTAGTAGCACACTGACGAGGTTCTCGATTAACCTTATCCAAAATCGTTTATATGGGGAGTTAGCTCAGTTGGTAGAGCGCGTTATAGTTTGGTCTTGTTAAAGACCGTAACAGCAATCTTTAACTTGCTTTGGGTGCACGATGTCGCAGGTTCGAGTCCTGCACTCCCCGCCGAATACACCGGAGATACTTTCATCCGCCGGGGAAGAGGAAGAGAAAGGTGAGAAGCACAACTCAGCATAAAAATGTGCAATATCCCGGAGTGGTGGAATTGGCAGACACAGGGGACTTAAAATCCCCTGGGAGCAATCTCGTACGGGTTCGAGTCCCGTCTCCGGGACCAAACAATTCTTTTATATATGGGTCAGTAAAGTGCTAAAGTAGACACCCCGGTCTGTAAAACCGGTGCTTTCGAGCTCGAGTGGGTGCGATTCCCTCCTGGCCCACCACATCTAACAATAGGAAAGGAAGTAAATAGATGAATATTGTCCATACAGGAAATCGTTTTTAGGTATATGGTGACGATGTAAAAACTTATAAAGAGTTACCAATCGGAACCTATACAATCGGTTTCCATCCCCAAATGGGAATTTGGCTTTCTGTTCATAATAATTTGCAGATTGGCGAAGAAAAAGTTTATGGCTCGCATAGTCATAAGGTAGAGAAAGTTTTCAACTCTTTCGATAAGTCCGAGCGAAACTTTGGTATAATTCTTTCTGGTAAGAAAGGTATTGGTAAATCTCTTTTTGCAAGAATGATCGCGGATGCTGCGATCAAGCGAGAAATGCCAGTGATTGTAGTCGATTCTCCTATCCCCGGAATTAGTAATTTCCTCAGTTCCATTGAACAAGAAGTTGTTATTATCTTTGACGAATTTGAAAAGACTTTTGCCAGGAATGATGACGGCGATCCGCAGGTAGGACTTTTAAGTCTATTTGATGGGATTGATAATGGAAAGAAACTTTTTGTTATCACTTGTAACGATACAAGAAAATTGAACGAATTTCTTATCAATCGCCCTGGTCGTTTTCACTATCATTTTGAGATTGGCTGTCCTACCGCAGATGAAGTACGGGCATATATGATGGATGCGCTTGGAAGCGGCAAGGAAGAGGAAATTGAAAAGGTTGTTAAGTTATCGCAGGTCGCAGACATCACTTATGATAGTCTAAGGGCTATTGCTTTTGATTTGAAACAGGGTTATCCTTTGGAGGAAACCTTAATGGATTTGAATATTAACTATGAGAGAGGTGTTCTCTTTGATGTTAATGTTCGTTTGACTAATGGTTGGGTTATGACTGCATATAATTATAATCTCGATCTTTATGCCAAAGAGGTTCAGTGTCTTCAGTTAAAAAAAGATAAAAATGATTTCTACCTTTCTTTTGATCCAGGAAAGATTAAATCTATGGATGGTACTCTCGTACTTATGGGCGTAGATGCTAATTTCTATTGTGATTTTGATGCTTTCGATTATGATTACCCCACTGAGGAAGAGAGTGCAAAGGCTAGAAAGGAATTTAACGAAAAAGTAAGGGTTGAAAATGCAACCTTTACTAAGGTTTCAATTTATGGAGTCAATAAGTATATTGACCTTTAATATAAAGACCTAAGCAAGTCTTAAAACTGCTTTATATATTGCGGATAGGACAAGTGGTTAAGTCGCAGCCCTCATAAGGCTTGAGGAATGAGTTCGATTCTCATATCCGCAACCATCCATCGTTGCAGCGGTGTTTATATATATTTCATTTATAAATGCAATATGTATGATTGAGGTTCTGCAAAACCTTGATTGCCCTAGAGGGGCTAGCTTATAGCTAGCCCCTCTTTTCTGTTGTCCTCGTTCTGCTCCGAGTTTCCGTTCGCGCAGGCTCACCAAATTTTTCTTTCAAAAATGGGGTTTGGACAATTTATGTGAAATCTCTTGTCAATATTGTTATATAGTATAAAGAGAGATAATTTTCTCTACTTCTTTAAGAAAGGAGAATAAGTATGATTACTGTTGGTAAAAATACAGCCAATAAAATTATATATGGCGCGATTCATTTTTTATGTGATTACCAAAGTGATGTTGCTAATCTTCCTACAAACCGAAAGCCAGGCAGTTCGGCATATGTAATTGAAAATGGAAATAAATATATTCTCAATTCTGATCATGAATGGGTGTTGTAGCCCTCTGGTGGAGGCGGAGATTAGCCTCTTCCTCCAGAAGATACAACTATTATTTATGATGGCGGACTAATTGGCTAAAGGAGGGAAGGGAGTGGCTTTGGCTGAAGTTGTTTATAAAACAATATTTTAGTTCAAGCGAGGAACATCAGAGAAGTGGACCGAATTAAATCCAATTCTTCGTCAAGGTGAGCCGGGATTTGAAATAGATACTGGAAAGTTAAAAATTGGAGATGGAGCCACCGAGTGGAAATAGTTAAAATATATAAATAGTAGTTTGGTAAATGTTGATGTAGACAATCAATCTATTGTTATTGATGGAATTGGACAGATTTCATTAAAAGGATTTGCAGAAGCATCAACAGGGCAATCTATTAGAAAAAGAGAAGATGGCACATTAGAGTGGTATACTCCAATATCTTAGGATAAAGTAATAGAAACTATCTCTATCGGAAACAAAGATTTGCCGGTTGAAGATAATAAAGTTACTATTCCGGCGGGAACAGAAGAAAATCTTGGTTTAATTAAAGGGAGTAGTTAGAATAACTAGATAAAAATACTTTCAGATGGAACCGGAGAAATTAATTCTGTAGGACTTGATAAAATAGTGGATGTTGAAGGTTTTACTTTAATATTAAACTGTGGGACAGCAGTAGACTAAAATAAGGAGGCATTTTAAAGATGGCCAATGAATTAAAAACTAGAATCCAACTTAGACATGATACCGAGGAAAATTGGACTTCAGTTAAGGACTCCTTTATTCCTCTCGTTGGAGAGGCTTGTCTTACCACTGATGGCGAGAATAAAGGAAAAGTAAAATATGGTGATGGAACAAGCACTTGGGGTTAGTTAGAATATTCTGGTGGAAAAGATATTGTAGAAGTTGATTCATCTATTGTAAAATTTGATGATGATTTTACATTTACCTATACTTTTGGTAAATATGCTCCTGGAGGAGATGGATCTGTTAATATTCCCGCGACTGGAAAAACATTAGATCAATTACTGCTAGATGCTTTTGCGGAAGAAAAAAATCCTACTATTACGCAACCTTCTGTTAGTATTTCCTCTAGTCAAATGAAAGCGTATGAAGCAGGCACTAATGTAACTCCAACTTATACTGCAACTTTAAATAAAGGATCTTATCAATACGGCCCAGACACTGGAATTACAGCAACCGGTTGGAGCGTCCAATTTGATGAAGAAACAAAAACAGAAGCTACTGGAACTTTCTCTGAAATTCAAGTTGAAGATGCTACTAATTTAAAGATTACAGCAACAGCTAATTATGGGAATGGAGCTATTCCTGTTACAAATCTTGGTTCTGAATATGCAGAAGGACAGATTAAAGCTGGATCTAAGTCTAATAGCACAGGAGCTATTACTGGATATCGCTAGATTTTTTATGGAGTTAATAATTCTACAGACCCTTTAACTAGCGCGATTATTCGTTCTTTAACAGCAAGCAATAAAGCGGCAGCCGCAATGACTATTAATAGCATTAAAGCAAAAAGTGATACTAAGAGAATTATTATCGCAGTTCCTCAATCTTCTGGGCTTAAAGTTACCGCAGCTAATATTACTTCTAGTTTGAACGCAGATGTAACTTCTAGCTATGTAAAGCAAGGACCAGTGCAAGTAGAAGGGGCGAATGGATTTACCGCGGTTCCTTATGATGTATTCGTTTATCAACCTGCTTCCATTGATCCAACTGAGGATCATAAGGTTGTAATTGGAAAGTAAGGAAGGAGGAACAAATAATGGCAGTAATTAACAAAGATATTGCATATATGGCGTTACCTCTGAGTATTCGTAGAGGAAATCCTTTCCCTATTGATGAATATTCAGTATGGTATGATATGGAAGAATTAACAACATATGCTCAATCTAGTCCTGTAGCATATGTTGGTTAGGTAGTTACCTTAGTTAATGAAAAAGAAAATACAGTTGAAGCGTATATGATTCAAAATGCTGCTGGCAATTTAATGAAATTGGCTTCAACTACTGCTTCTGGTGATTTAACGGAAGATGTTTTAGAGCTTCAAGGAAAAGTTTCCGCATTAGAAACCTCTGTTGGTACCAAAGAAGAAGAAAGTTCAATAACAGCTTCTAATCTTTGGGCAGCCATTGAGGAAGTTAAAGCAGCTTATGAAGCAGCTGATAGTTCTATTAATGGAAAATTTAATGATTATTATAATAAAACAGAAGCAGATTCTAAGATTGACCAAAAAATTGCTACTGCAATAAGTTCAACTTATAAACCTGCTGGTTCCATTATGTTTAGTTTCCTGCCTACACTTGGAGCTGATCAAGAGGGAAAAGTATATAATATTATAGATGCTTTCACCACTACTGAAGACTTCGTTGAAGGAGCTGATAATAAATATCCAGCTGGAACTAACGTAGTATGTATTGACACCGATGATGCTGGAACTTACAAATGGGATGTTCTTGCGGGATTTGTAGATTTAAGTGGATACGAAACTACAAGTAGTGTAGATACTAAGTTAGCTAATAAAGTCGACAAAGTAGAAGGATCATCTTTAGTTCAAGACACTCTAATTGCTAAATTATAGGGTTTAGCAGAAATCAAAGGAGTCAGTGATGAATTAGAAATCGATCCTGATGATAAAATTCTTGGTGTAAAAGCGATTGCGTAGGAGAAAATTACTGGTCTTCCCGCAGCTTTAGCAGAGAAGATTAAAAGTATAACCGTAGGAACTACTCCTCTTTAGGTTAGCAATGGCGCAGTTACTATTCCTATTGCTACAGCAGAGGCTCTTGGTGTAGTAAAAAGCACCACTAGTGAAAACGGCGTTTCTATTACAGGCGATGGAACTATGATTGTCAATAATATAAATATAGAAAAAATTACTTAGACTCATGGTACAGAGCTTATCTTAAATGGCGGAGATGCTACTGTTAGTGAATAAAAATCAACTTGGAGGAAGATAAATAATGGCTACAACTTTTAATACAAGAATCCAATTAAAATATGATACTTATGAAAATTGGGATACCAATAACCCCGTTCTTCTAAAAGGAGAAATGGCGGTTGTTGAAGTTCCTATTGAAACTGGAGTTGCTCAAAATGAGCCTACCTATTTGTTAAAAATCGGTGATGGTGAATCAGATTTTAAAACTTTAAAATGGGTAAGCGGAACTGCCGCAGATGTTTATTCTTGGGCTAAAGCGGCAAATAAACCAACTTATACGGCAAATGAAATTACCGGACTTGAAGATTTTATTGGAGAAAAAGTTCAGGATACCGATACACAATATTAGATTGTTAAAAATGGAGATATGGGCTTTAAGCTTCAATCTAGACCAAAAACTGGCGGATCTTGGACAGATGTAAATACTATTTCTCTTACAGCTCCTACTTATAATTTAGCTGAAGGAGCTACTAATGGTACTGTAAAATTTGGAATTACTGGTTCTGAAAAAGAAGTAAAAGTTCATGGACTTGGATCAGCAGCTTATACTGAATCTAGCGCTTATGATGCAGCTGGTAGCGCAGATACAGCAAAAAGCGAAGCTATCGAGGAAGCTGCTAGTGCTACCGATAAAAAAATTGCAGCTCTAAAAATCAATGAATATGCAAAAACCACAGAAGTAGATTCTAAAATTGGGACAGCAAAAACAGAGTTAATTGGTGAAGGAAGTGGTTCTTCCACTACTATTAAAGGTGCTTATGATGAAGCTAAAACCTATACTGATTAGCAAATTGCCGCTAGAATTTCCTCTACTTATAAAGCAGGAGGATCTGTTGCATTTGCTTCTCTGCCAGAACTAACTGCAACAGAAGAAGGAAAAGTTTATAACATTCTTGATAAATTCACTACTACAGACGATTTCGTAGAAGGTTCCGGAAAGAGCTATCCTGCTGGCACTAATATTGTTTGTATAGATGTAGGAGAAGAAGAATTTAAGTGGGATGTTTTAGCTGGAATGGTAGATCTTTCAGCATATGATACAGCAGAGACAACTCAGGGAAAAATTGATTCCGCTAAGCAAGAGGCCAAAAACTACGCAGATTCTAAAGTTAACGCTTTAGATAAAGAAGATTCAGCCGTAGAAAATCAATTTGTAACTGCGGTATCTGAAGTCGATGGTATCATTAGCGTAACTCGTACTCAGCCTACCATGGAGAATATCAACGGGTTACCTACGGCTCTTGCTAAAAAAGCTAATGATGGAGATTTAGCACTCGTTGCTAAAAGTGGAAAGATTGATGATTTAACTTAGACTGCTACAATTATTTTTAATTGTGGAAGCTCTAGCACAGTAATGTAAAATTTTAGATAAAGCCCATATTTATTTAATAAATATGGGCTTTATCTTTTTATAAGGAGGTCACAATAATGACTTTTGATACTAGAATCTCTCATAAGATAGATACAGAAGAAAATTGGAAAACAAATAATCCAATTTTATTAAAGGGAGAATTAATTATAGTAATTGATGAATCTAATACAGTTCATCTTAAAATTGGAAATGGAACGAGTCATTATTCAGAATTGCCATTTATTGAAAATGAAATTGTCTGGGGTACTTTTTAATTTGCAAAAAAATAAAAAATATAATATAATATATACATAAAGTTAAGGAAATAAAAACTTAAAATTATTAAAGGAGATTTAGATTATGTATCCTATTGAGAAGTATCGCTATTATACTAACGGTCGGCGAGTAATCGCCGTGTCTACTTATGCTGGAAAGACTGTCCGCGGTGTAGCTACCTGTGATCCCGGTGATGAATTTTCTATGGAAAAGGGTAAGGCACTTGCGGCCGCTCGATGCGCGTTGAAGATTGCTGGTAAGCGCTATGATCGTGCCACTCGTAAGACAAAGGAAGCTAATGAAGCTTGTCATGTGGCTGAGCGTCATCTTGAAAAGATGTGTGAGTATCTTACTGATTCTGAGCGGATGTTGATCCAGGCTGAGGATAATCTCGAGGATATTCTGAACGCTCTTTGATACCTGGGGCTTTATGCCCCTTTATGCCGGCGTGGTAGAGTGGTTTAATACAGCGGTCTTGAAAACCGCCGATCCGCAAGGGTCCGTAGGTTCGAATCCTACCGCCGGCGCCATCTATAATTAAGGGAGAAATATAATGCGCTGGTTAGTGAATTATATTCGACAATATTTTGTAAACACGATTTTGTTTTTGATGAAGGTTGGGCAGAAAAAACAAGTGATTCAGGATCCTTTCGCAAAGGGATAAAAGTTTCTTGCTATTGTAAGAAATGTTCTTATCATAAATCCTGGTGGAAGTATTGACAATAAAAATTTTTTTTGATATAATATTTATAGAAAGTTGAAAGATATGAAAAACTGTTTGGATTGTAATAAATGTTGGGTTGTAAAAGATCCCGATCCAAAAGATGATACTTGTTTAGCTGCTTTTTGTAGCAAGTCTAGAACAAGAGGTATGAAATGCAATGAAATTTCATACCTAATGCCTTTAGAATATAATTCTGCGTTCGCAGAAAGTCCTCTTCCTGATGACCCATGGATTACTGTTGCGGAACATTGGGACACTCTTAGAAAAAAATGCACCGTTCCAGATTGGTGTCCGGGGATGGAAGAGAATGGAGAATATAGTTTGTTTACAGATAAAACATCGGTTGATATTATGAAAGAGCGACAATAACTAAAAGACGCTTTCAGCAATTTATTTTAAGAATATAAAAAAGTTTGATTTTTAATTTCTTGCCATGATTTTGCGTCTTGAAAATATATTGCGGAGTAGCGTAATGGTTTAGCGCAGGGGTCTCTAAAACCTCGGGAGTGGGTTCGAATCCCACCTCCGCTGCCATGTTATAAGGAGGTATTCGTATGAGTAGATCAAGAAAGAAAACTCCGTACAATACAGATACTTCCCAGAAATTCTTGAAGAAAGTCGCAAATAAGAGGGTTAGAAGGCTTCTAAAAAATCCTGATAATAGTTTGCCTTATAGTTCATATAAGAAAGCCTTTCAATCATGGGATATTTGTGACTATAAAAATTACGGGCATAGCTTTGAAGAGTTCTATAAAGAGGAGGTCGCTCTGTGGAGACATTGGAGGACTCTTCCTTATTGGAAGAATGAACCAAAACCAACAAGGGAAGAATGTTGGTTAGATTACCTCAAACAGTATTTGCGAAAATAAGAAATTTTTGCAATAACTTAAAAAATATTTTATAATATAAGTGTAAATCTTCCTTTCAAATATATATATAAATAAGGCTCATATAGCAAAATTTTATTGCCGAATATTCGGCTCCTTGGATGAATCAAATGTATGATATACCCTAAGTATGATGCGATATTGCGAGCCTTGCAATTAAAACAATAAAGTGTTAAAACGGGGCATCGCGCGGAAGAGCCATTATATAATGGACATAGGGCCATTCTTCCGCGCATTTTCTTTATCGGGGAGTTGGCAATTTATGTGGCAAAATAATATTGAATTTTTAGATGTGCTTACAATGATTTCTTTTATTCTTCAGGTATAGAACTCAGAAGGTTGTAAACTAGATGAAGTAAATAAAAAGTTGGATGTTTTAATTGCTGAGGTTGCTAAATTAAATGCTCGAGTGGGCTAATTGGTATAGCCGTCAAGCTCAAACCTTGATGTTTGTGAGTTCGAGTCTCACCTCGAGTACCAAAAGCCTCGGAATCGTGTAGATTCATGCCTCTTTTTTTATTATAGCTAAAAAAATGCAAACCTAATTGGGCTATAACCAATTAGCTAAAGAGTTAGGGGTTTTCTTTAGGGTAGAGCCACCGCCTTAGATCGTGGCATTATATGTGAACGTAGCCAAGTGGATTAAGGCCCCGGTCTGCAAAACCGCGTGACCCAAAAGGGCGTGGGTTCGAATCCCACCGTTCACTCCAATGAAAAGGAAGGTAATGATAGTAATGCATCAAGATTTTATTCGAGGAAAAAAGTTGCTTCTTATCTTTAATAATGGACACCAAGAATTTGGAAAGTTTAGGAAAAGTGAACGTGGAGTTCTCTATTTTTATGATAGAGAACCAGTTAAAATGAATAAAATCAAAAGTGCAAGCTATTATAAACCTATTCATGAATCTCTCTTGTCCAAGGGAGATAACTAAACTTTAAAGGAGATTGATACTATGAATACTTTACTCAATGCTATGAAGCAGGTTGATAATGTTACCCTTACAGAAAATGGTGGCGTTACCTATAAGTCTACAATGAATGGACTTATGGATTTGTTTGCTTTAGGTGGAGCCTATCGCAAGCGATCTGATGAAGATATTATCTTCCTGTTCAAGAGAGCCTTTGAGGAAGATATGACTTACGCTCTCAGATGTCTATTCTATTTGCGCGATGTTCGCGGTGGTCAAGGTGAGCGTCGATTTTTCCGGGTTATTACAAAGTGGTTGGCTAAGAACCATACTGAGGCAATGCGCCGCAACCTCAAGTATGTGCCGGAATTTGGCCGTTGGGATGACCTTTATGTTTTCGTAGATACCCCTCTGGAAAAGGACGCATTTGACCTTATGTATCATCAGTTAGCTCTTGATGTGAGTTGTAAGACTCCTTCTTTGCTGGCAAAGTGGTTAAAGTCTGAAAATACCAGCTCTGCGAAGAGTCGTGCGCTGGGAGCAAAGACTCGAAAGGCTTTCTGCGTGACGCCTCGTCAGTACCGTAAGACACTTTCTGTTTTGAGAAACCGAATTAAGGTTGTCGAGCGTTTGATGTCTGAGAATCGTTGGGACGAAATTGAGTTCGATAAGATTCCCTCTAAGGCAGGTTTGATTTATCGTAATGCCTTTGCACGTCATGATATTATGCGTGAGAAGGTCGATAAGCAGACTTATGCGGAATTTGCCAAGAGTTCTGAGACTAAGGTAAATGCTAAGACCCTGAATCCTTGCGAAGTTGTAAGTGAGGCAACTCGTATCTTCCGCACCCCTCTCGAAGACACAGACCGTTTGATGGTAAATAAGTATTGGGATAATCTTGAAGATTATTTCAAGAACGCTGTCTTTAACGGGGTTGCAGTTGTAGACACTTCCGGGTCTATGACTGGGAGCTACGGAAAGATTAACCCTATTGATGTAGCCATTTCTCTTGGTATGTATTGTGCTGAAAAGTGCAATAAGAACTCTCCTTGGTATGGCCATTACATCACCTTCTCTCATCAGGCACGCTTAATCCCTGTCGAAGGTGTTGATTTTGTCGATAAGGTAAAGCGTATTTATCAGAAGAATCTCTGCGAAAATACCAATATCAAGAGCGTATTCGACCTAATTCTCAATCTGGCTATCCAGAATAATGTGAAGCAGGAGGATATGCCCGAAAATATTATTGTAATCTCTGATATGGAGTTTGACTACTGTGCCAGTTTTGACAATAATACAAATTGGTGGGGCAGAAAGACTGTTGATTCTCAGTCTGAGATGGAAAAGATCGCTAAGATTTGGGAGGCTTATGGTTATAAGATGCCTCATCTTATTTTTTGGAATGTTGAAGCTCGACAGGATAACATTCCAATGAAGGACAATGGGCGAGTAACTTTTGTCTCTGGATATTCTCCTGTAATTTACGAAATGATTATGACTGGTAAGACCGGTCTTGATCTCGTAATGGAGAAGCTCAATAGCGAGAGATACGCAGTAATTAGCTGAGTATCTACGGGGAAATGGCAAGAAAATTGCCATTTCCCCGTTAATTGCATTTATAGACTTATTTATAATAATATTGTATAATATTATTATAAAAATAAAGGAAAGGAATATAATATGTTTACAAAACATGAATTTGTAGAATATGCAAATACAATTCGAGATTATTCTAATGCAATAACAGAAGCGGGAGAACTGCTTCATATCGAATTTCTTGAATCTCGATTTGCTGACCCTCTCGATAAAATGGCTGAGATGCTCTTTATTGGAGTTAATCGCAACCTAAACAATGAAGTCTATGATGCTCTAATGGAAGAGTTCTGGCATATTGTTTTATTTGACGATATTGATAACTTTGATTGGGAAGAGCTTTATGATAAAATTAAATCCTATAAATAATTAAGGAGAAACATTATGGCAGAACTTCAAAAAGATCTAGTTTTATCCCCTAATGAATATAGTTACGTACTTGATGAAACAAAAGGTAATGTTGCCTGTAATGTAGGCCCTCATAAGATGAGCCTATCTCAGAGCGATACTCTTGTTTACTTTGATACAAAGACAAAAAAAGTTTATTCCTTGTAATAGATACGAAGATGCTATTCAACTTGTTACCACAGCTCCGGAGGGATGGTATATTGCTCTAAAGAATCCTGCTCCCGGTAATAAACATCCTCAACCTGGAACAAGCAATTCTATTCCAGAGAATATGGAAATTGGTAAGAAGATTAACATCCCAGGGCCAATAAGTTTTGCACTTTATCCAGGACAAATGGCACAGGTTATTCAGGGACATACTCTCCGCAGTAATCAATATCTTGTCGCTAAAGTTTATGACGCAGATAGTTTGAATACAACAAAAGAAGATAGAGATGCCAGTGAAAACGAACCTTACTTTGTAAACGGTCAAGTTTTAATTATTAAGGGTACTGAGATCTCTTTCTATATTCCTCCCACCGGAATTGAAGTAAAAGCAATTAATAATGACCCAAGTAAAGGGTATGTGCGGGATGCTGTAACTCTTGAGCGTTTAGAGTATTGTATCTTAAAAGATGAAGATGGTAACAAGCGATATGTACATGGGCCTACGGTGGTTTTCCCTGAACCCACAGAGAGCTTTATTAAAGATGGCGGAGGTCATATTAAACGTAATGCTATTGAACTTTCTGATATTTCCGGTGTTTATGTAAAAGTTGTTGCAGATTATAAGGATGATAATGGTAAAGAGCATAAGACTGGCGAAGAACTCTTTATCACGGGTAAAGACCAAATGATTTATTATCCTCGCCCTGAACATACTTTTATTACTTATAATGGTAAAGTAATGCACCATGCTATTGCTATTCCAAAGGGCGAAGGTAGATATATCATGAATCGCATGACAGGTGAAATTAAGACTGTCAGAGGCCCTGCAATGTATTTACCTGATCCTAGAATTGAAGTCGCGATCAAAAGGACTCTAAGTCGTTCACAATGTGAACTTTGGTACCCCGGAAATGTAGAAGTTCTTGAGGCAAATGGTCATCCCATTAATTTAGTTTGTAATGATGAATTTGAAGGGGTAAAGACTGCCTTTAATAATTTTTCTAATGTAATTGGTACATTTGCAGATCCTACTATGACTATTTCTTCATCTGTTAATTATAATGGAACTCCAACTAAGACAGAAACCAATAAAATCAATAGAACTAATACTTTTACTCCTCCTAGAACCATTTCTCTTGATTCTAGCAAATATGAAGGAGCGGTTGCTGTTGATATTTGGACTGGCTACGCGGTTAATGTAATTTCTAAAGATGGAACTCGCGAAGTTATTGTTGGCCCTCAAACCATCTTACTTGATTATGACCAAACTTTAGAAGCTCTTGAACTGTCTACTGGAAAGCCTAAGACAACAGATAAACTTGAGAAAATTGTGTTTCTTCGTTGCGAAAACAATAGAGTAAGTGATGTTATCAATGTTGAAACTTCTGATTTTGTTCAGGCTCAAATCAAAGTTTCTTATCTTGTCGATTTTGATAAGAATATGAAAGACCGTTGGTTCTCTGTTGACAACTATGTAAAACATATGTGTGATTGGTGTCGGTCTGCTATTAAGAGGGCGGCAAAGGAGTTCTCAATTAGAGAACTTCATGACAATTACCATGATATTGTTATTGAAGCAATTACTACAGATGAAAATGCAGAATATCTCCACAAGTTCATGGAAAATGGTATGCAAATCTCTGATGTAGAGGTTCTTTCTATCAACATTGAATCCAACATTCAGGCTTTAATGGATAGACATCAAGAGGAAGTTGTTTCTCGTTCCCTGGAGCTTGCGGCAGCCCAAGCATCTGCGGAAACTGAACGAGAGATTATTGCTCTTAATCGTGAGAAAGTAGAGCTTGCTGAACAGTATGCTCAATATAAGGCTCAACTTGAAGCTGATACTAAAGCTAAGCAGTTTGAACTCATTATTGCCGCACAAAAAGCCAGGGATGAGGAAGATAAACGCAAGTATCAAATCGAACAGGATATTCAGGTTATTAAGGATGCAATTTTCGAAGCAGAGCGTGCAAGAAAGGAAAAGGATAATGATCTTGAGCTTGCTCATAAGAAGCAGATGCTTGAGCTTGAAGCAACTCGAGAAGCGGCAGCCGCGGAAGCTATGAAAACTGTTCTCACGGCATTGGGCCCTGATCTCGCGGCAGCGCTTAAAACCTCTGGTAATCAGGCTGTTGTTGAATCTATTGCAGGAGCTATTGCCCCTTATGCTATTGCTGAAGGTAAGCCTGTTAGTCGCGCGGTTTCTGAACTACTACGCGGAACCACTCTTGAAAGTGTTTTTGAGGACTTCGCAAAGAAAAATGACTAATCTTAATAAAGGAGAACGAGTTAATCGTTCTCCTTTATTTTTTTATTTTTATATGATATAATATATATATAAAATAAAGGAAGGGAAGTTGGCAGATGGTAATTACGAAGCATAGTAAGCAGAGAATTGTTGAGAGAACTAATGGAGTTAGCACTTTCGCTGAGGCGAAACGTTTAGCTAAGCAAGCCCGCATTTCTGGAAAGACTCTCAATAATTTTCAGAAGTATCCTAAATTCTTTTCTTATCTTCAAAATAAGAAAAATCAAACAAATGACTGTTCAATTAGAATTTACAGAGGGTGTATTTATATATGGAGAGGAAAAACTAAAACCCTTGTAACTGCACATCCTATTCCTGATAGGTATATTGAAGAAATGGAGGCTATTGATAATGGCTTGGATAATTGAAGATAATAGGAAAAAATATAAAGTAAGATGTCCTAATTGTGGTAGTATTGTTGGTTTTACCTCAGTAGATGAAATGGCTAACGGCAGAGAATATTTTGGAGAATATCACAATTATTCAACGGTTAGATGTCCAGCCTGTAAAAAACACATCATTGTTAGCTCTGATGGAGAAAGATTGGATGTGGAACCTCTATGATATTGTTAAAAATATTGTTCTTATTTGGAATTATCGGTGGGTTTAGCTTTCTTTTTATCTGGTGGTTATGCTTTAATTATCAAGGAGAAACAAAATTAAAGCTAAAGTTGTTTCGTCAGATATACAACATCAATCCTTCAAGATGGAACTATATTGAAAGACACTGGGATGATTATATAAAACATTTATACTATGGCAGTCACAGAATTAAATTAACTTTTATTACTTTCTGCTATTTCCAATTAAACAGAATCTTTTCTAAAATTAGCGAGGAAAGAAAAAGGAAAACGAGATACTTTAATTTGGATATTAGAAGATTGTCAAGCAGATATTAAATATTTAAAAGAGCAAGCCGATAGAGAAGTCAAACGTGCTTTAAAAGAACAAAAGAAAATTTTCAATAATTGGAATTAAGGAGGAGTAAAGGTGTTATCTACTATGCAAAGAGTGCAAGAACATCTTGACGAAGCTCTTACTCACTTTCATAAAGATCAAATTGTAGGTATCTTTCTACAGGGTAGTCAAAACTACGGACTTGATACTCCACTATCAGATGTAGATACGAAACTTATTGTAGTTCCTAGCTTTAAAGATATTGCTATGAACCGCAAGCCAGTTAGTACAACTCATGTAAGAGCTAATGAAGAGCATACTGACTGGAAAGACATTCGCCTCTACATTCAAACATTCCGTAAGCAAAACTTAAATTTCCTTGAAATTCTTTATACAGAGTTTGCTATTGTAAACCCCATCTATGAAAAACAGTGGAATCGCTTGTTAGAATCAAGAGAGGCAATTACTCATTTTAATCCTTATCGTTCTGTTCAAAGTATGAAAGGAATTGCTCTTGAAAAATATCATGCGATGGAACATGAATACCCAAGTAAAATAGAAATTTTGAAGAAGTATGGTTACGACCCTAAACAACTTCATCATCTTGTTCGGGTAGAAGATTATCTTAGTAGATATATCGCTGGGGAAAGCTATGGAAGTTGTTTAGACCCCGGTCCCATGAAACAAGAGCTAATCGAAATCAAGATGGGAAAATATTCACTGGCGGAAGCTAGAGCTATGGCGGATAAAACTAAGGCTCATGTGGAAGAAATGGCGGAATATGCCTATTCTATCTATCCTAATAAGGAAGATCCAGAAGTAAATGCACTTCTTGATGACGTGCAGTATGAAATTATGAAAACTGCCGTGGAAAAGGAGTTGAGTGAAGATGATTAAGAATTGGTTGGTTACTGGTGATACCCACGGTAGAGTAATGGAACGATTATTTCATATAGAAAATTGTTATGTTCCAGAGGAGACAGCAATTATTATTCTTGGTGATGCAGGCATAAATTTTTATCTCAATAAGACGGATGCAAAGAATAAGCAGGTAATTAATAAGACTGGCTATTTTATCTATTGCGTAAGAGGAAATCATGAAGAGCGACCAGAGAATATTCCTACTATGTATCAGATATATGATGAAAACGTAGAAGGTACAGTTTACTACGAGTCAGAATATCCTAATATTAGATACTTAATGGATGGTCATGCTTATCTCATTAATATGCACCCTACTCTTGTAATTGGTGGTGCATATAGTGTAGATAAGTGGTATCGTTTATCTCATTTTCCGCAAGGTGCTAAGTGGACTGGATGGTTTAAAGACGAACAGCTAACTCCAGAGGAAATGGCTGATATTACAGAAAGGTTTAAGGGCAAACATTTTGATTTTATTCTTGCTCATACTTGTCCATATTCTTGGCAGCCATTTGACCTATTTCTTCAAGGGTTGGATCAAAATACCGTAGACAATACTATGGAACTTTGGCTTGATAAATTTAAAGATATGATTTCTTTTAATACATATCTTTTTGGCCACTTTCATGATGATAGAGTAGTTCAACCCGGCGTACAAATGCTATACTACAACATAGAAAACTTAGAAGATATCTACAATCGTTGGACTAAAGAAGATGATAACTAACCATTATCATCTTCTTTATTTTTTTATTTTTATATGATATAATATATATAGAAAGTTAAGAAAGGAAGTAATTTATATGATGCCTTATGTATGTGAAGGAACAATCGTGAAGACTCTTAGCGGTCGTGATGGTAAGATTGTTGGCGTTGACCGCGAGAATAAGATTGTAGTTATCTATAATGGCAGGACTTCCTATACTGAAAAACTTGAAAATATTAGGGTTATTTCCTATAAGGAGGTACAGTAATATGCCAGGTCGCAGAACTTCAAAATATACAAAAGATCAGAACGCCTTGTTTCAAGGAGAAGTAATGGTAATTCTTGCTGATAGTGAAGAGGCTCTTACTATTGAACAAATTCAGCAAAGATCAATTACATTAACGGGGCTAAGCCCTCAGAAGATGGCTCGTATTCTTTCTCATTTAATTGAAATGGGAAATGTAACAAAAGCAAAAAGTAAGAGCATGGGTAAAATGGTATATAAATCATTGGCTGTAATGAGAAGGCAGGGGTATGATGTTTATTAATGTCATGAATGAAGATATTTTTGATGTTACTTTTAGTATCTATTCAGATAATCAAATTATTCGACAATGGAGGATGCAGGCACCGAGACCATTCATAGAGATTAAATTTATTCAAACTGTTTCTCAATCACAGCCTATGAAGGTAATAGTGTCAAGAGAAGAAGTAATTTGGGATCAATTTGAGCAGAAACACAAGGTTCTTCCTGTAACAATGGAGTTTCAAAATTATTAAGAGAGGAGATTGTTAGTAATGAAATATTTTATCGACTTTGAGGCTACACAATTTTCGCAAGAAATTATTTCTATCGGATGTATTAGAGAGGATGGTCAGACTTTTTATGCACTCGTAGCCCCAAAGAAAGGTAAAATTACTCCTTTCATTGCTAATCTTACTGGTATCACAGCAGAGATGATTGATAGTGCTATGTCTGCCGATGCCGTATTCTCTAAGTTCTATGATTGGTTGTTTGAAAATCTAGATGATGCACCAGAATTTTTTGTATGGGGAAATTCTGATGGAGATTTTATTCGACATACTTCTCGTCACACAACTGCGCTTAAAGCAAAAATGGCGTTGGGATATATTTGTGGCAATTATCGAGACTATGCCAAGATGTGCAAAAAAGAGCTGAAATGGGAATGTAATCACAGTCTTTTGAATACTCTCAGAAGATTTAATCCTTCTGCTGAACAAAATCATAACTCCTTAGATGATGCAGTTCTATTAAAGGAAGTATATGATTTTATGAGTAATACATCAAGAGAGACACTTGATGAAATGTTTGCTGATTGGAAGAGAAAAGCAACTAATAAAGAAAGTGTTTTTACTCCTAAATGGAATAAGGCTGGTTATTCTGCTGGAACTATTTGTATTGTTAATTCTAAGAAGCGAGCTACAAATACTTTTACTAGTGTTGAAGCTGCTGCACTGTGGCTTAAAGAGAATAAATGCGAGTCTGACACCTATGAGCATTTCAATCTTGAAAATACGATAAAAAACATCGAGAAAGCTATCAAGGGTGGTAACCACTACTACGGAATGGGTTGGAGGAGAGTAAATGGCTAAATATAATTTATACGCAGGCCTGGGCGGAGGATTTGGTGGGTATCAATATCATTGCACAGAAGATTATGACTCCAGAGAAGACGCTGAGGAAGCCGCTCGAGAGCTAGCGATTGAAGAGTACCAATCTTATGAGGGTATGCACGGAATTTTGTCTGAGGGAGACATTCGAGAGCAGTATTGCGAAGAAAATGAACTAACCGAGGATGAACTGACTCAAGAAGATGAAGATGAAATCTCTGGTATGTATCAAGAGGAAATTGAAGGTTGGCTTTCCTATTTAGTAACTACTGTTGAGGAAGATCCCAACCATGATAGATATTATAAATGGTAAGAAAGGAAAGTGCGGAAACCGCTTAAAGATCGGTTAATCTAGCTAATAAGAATTTGGACAAAACTTCTAAATAACCTATTCGGAACTTTCAGTATAAATATAAGAATTTAGGAGGTTATTTAGATGATTTGTTATTTATATACTTTTCCTAACGGGAAAAAATATTGCGGCATTACTAAAAATTCTATTGAGCAAAGAGCTTGGGGAAGATATAGGGGATAGAGAGTTGGCTATGCAATAGAAAAATATGGATGGGAAAACGTAATCAAGCAAATAATTCTTGAATCTGAAGATGAAGAGCTAATTAAACAAAAAGAGATAGATACAATAAGAGAGCTAAATTTATTAGATAGTAATTTTGGGTATAATGTTTCTCCCGGCGGAAACTATTAGACAGAAGAAACCAGGGCGCAAATTGGAAAATCTATTAAAACTCTATGGAAAGACCCAGGATACAGAGAGCATATGGTTCAAGCCGCAAAAAATCGCACTTATACACAAGAAAGAAATGAAAAAATAAGTAATTCATTAAAACAAAAATTTATAGATAATCCCGAATTGCGAGATGAAAGAAGTCAAAAATTAAAATAGGCTTATCAAGATGGACGTAGAGATGAAGCGATGAAAAAAACTTTAGAGTCTAGAAGATAGCCTGTGGCTAAATATGACAAAGATGGACAGTTACTAGCTATTTTTCCAACTGCTGTCGCTGCATACAGGGAATTTTGTCCAGAAGCAAAAACCGATAAAGCAATATATCGAGTTTTGAATGGGCAAAGAAGTAGTTATAAAGGATTTATATACAAAAGAATTGATAAAAAGGAGGAGCAGAGATTAAATGGCTTATTATGCACTGGTAACTAAACTGAATAATCTTCATAAAGACCCCAATTCAGATAATCTGTGGTTGGCTGATTGTTTCAATGAGGGCGTTATTGTTGGCCCTGGAATGAAGGAAAATGAACTGGTTTTATATTTGCCAACCGATGGAGAAATCGAAAGATGGTTTGGAGATGCTTTTAATCTATATCGAAAGAACTTAGATGGAACTTCTCAAGGTGGTTACATTGAGAATAACTCGCACATCAGGGCTATTAAACTTCGCGGCAATCAGAGTTCTGGTGTTGTAATTGCTCTTGATAAAGTTTATGAGAAATTCGGAAATCAGAACTGGAAAGATGGAGATAAGGTAAACACTATCAACGACAAAGAGTTTTGTCGTAAGTACATTCCTAAGCGCAAAACTCCTACAGGTCAGGTTAAGACTTCTTATAAAGGTCGTAAAGCTGAGGGAATTACATATCCTGAGTTCTCTATGCACACTGATACTGAACAGTTGGCATATAATCTTGATAAGTTCCGCCCCGGTGATATTCTCAATATGACCCTTAAAATGCACGGAACTTCTCAGCGCTCTATGAATACTTATGCTGAGCTTCCTAACGGTTTCTTCCGTCGCCTCTTCCATATGAAAAAGCGAACTAAGCAGGCTTATGTTCTTGGAACTCGTCGTTGCGTAGTTACCGAGAACTCTCAGGGATTTTATGGAAATGATCAGTTCCGAATGTCTCATCACGAAGCGTTGAAACCTTACCTTGAGCCAGGAATGGAAGTTTTCTACGAAGTAGTGGGTTATTACGGCCCTAATGAAGAGAACGCCATTATGCCTATCGGAGATAATACCAAAGTCAATGATAAGGCTTTTGTAAAGCAGTTTGGTAAGCGTTCTATTTTCTCTTATGGATGTGAACCTGGCCAGAGCAAGATGTATATTTATCGTATTACCTCTGAAAATGGAGAGAGAGAGTGGACTCCTGACGAGATTACTGAATGGTGTAATTCTCATGGTTTTAATCGAGTTCCTGTGATCGAAGATTTTGAGTTTACTACTGTTGATGACCTTCAGAATCGCATTAATAAATATTTTGAAGATCTTGCAGATCCGATCGGCCGCACCCACGTAAAAGAAGGCGTTGTTATCCGAATTGTAAATCGTCGTACTTTTACAGCTTTTAAGTCTAAGACTTATGAGTTTAAAGTCATCGAGGGCGTTATCAAGGAAAACGAAACCGTCCCAGATATGGAAGAGGCTCAGGAGGAAGAGATTTAATGTTAGGAATTATTTTTGGAGCGGCGGGTATGGTCTTTGTTTATTATACGGTTCAAACCATTTTTGGTCCAGTTGATGAAGAGTTTTATCTTGGATATTATACTGGTATTTGAGCTACATTTCTTTGCGTACTAATAAACGCAATTCTATAACCAATTAAATTTTAAATTAAAGGAGAGTATATTCTCTCCTTTAATTTTATAATAAAATATTATATAATATTTATATAATATAAGAAAGGGAGTTTTATTTATGAGCGTATACGCAGTTAGCGATCTTCATGGTATGTATGAGCTATATCAAAAAATTAGTGACTTTCTAAAGCCAGAAGATAAAGTTTATTGTCTAGGAGATTGCGGCGATCGAGGTCCGCGGTCTTGGGAAACTATTAAAGCGGTCGCGTCGGATCCGCGTTTTATCTATATTAAAGGTAATCACGAAGATATGCTTGTTAAAGCTATGAAAGATTATATTAAATATGAAACATATGGAGGAGGTCATTTTGATCTTCTCTGTTGGAATGGAGGAGATTCTACTTTTAATGGATGGATTAATGATGGAGCTAAGTCTGGATGGTATCACTATCTAAGAAAATTGCCCCTATATCTTGAATATAAGAATAAAAATGGAATAACCATTATGCTTTGTCATGCGGGTTTTACTCCTGCAAAAGAACCATTCCCAGCAAACGAGGATTTGCTATGGGATAGAGAGCATATCTATGATACTACCGAAGGTGAAGGAATTTGCGTTCATGGCCATACTCCAATTTCAGAATACTTAATTCTAAGATTAGATAATGCGAATAATTTTCTACCGCCAGATAGACAGTTCTCTTACTTATATAATGGTGGAGCTTTATGGTATTGTGATAATCATAAAGTTGATATTGACTGTTGCAGTTATATGTCTGGAAAAACTGTTCTTCTAAACTTGGATACTTTCGACGAACACATCTTTACTGTTGATAAGGAGGATGAATAATATGAATGACCAGCTAGGCGCTCGCATGAAAGAGTTCTATGAGCAAATTCCAAAAACTCGACTTATGCGTAGAACACCTGTAGCAATTAGAATTGATGGAAAAGCATTTCATACCTTTACTAAAGGTTTTAGAAAACCATTTGATGCGGTATTGACTTCGGCTATGCAAGAAACAATGAAATATTTATGTGAAAATATCCAAGGATGTGTTCTTGGATATACTCAAAGCGATGAAATAACTCTAATTCTTGTTGACTATAAAAAATTAAATAGCGACGCATGGTTTGATTATGAAGTTCAAAAAATGTGTTCTGTAGCAGCGTCCATGGCAACAATGATTTTTAATAAGGTGTTTCGTTCAGCTATTGAAAGATACGATATTGGTTGGAAAAATTCTTTAACTCCTCAGAGCGTAGAAATTCAACTTGAACATCAAGAATATATGAGAACTTTACGGATAGCAAACGCAAAAGGGGCTATGTTTGATGCTCGTGTTTTCAATATTCCGAAAGAAGAAGTAACAAATCTAATTTATTGGCGCCAATTAGATGCTATTAGAAATTCTATTCAAATGGTTGGACAAGCGAATTTTTCTCATAGTGAACTTCAAGGTAAATGTAGTAGCGAAATTTTAGAAATGCTTATTTCTCAAAAAGGAATAGATTGGAATGAATTGCCCGTCTATTTACAAAGAGGTTCTTGTTGCATAAAAGACTGCGAAGAGACCGAAAGAGAGGATGGTTCAATCCATTTTAAACATTATTGGTTCGTCGATCTCAATATTCCTATTTTTAAGGAAGAAGGTAGACTTTATATCGAAGACCTCATTCAACCAGTCGAATTTTGAGACGCATAGAATCTTTTGAAATTATTATAAAAATATAATATAATATATATAGAAAGTTAAGGAATGGAGGAAAGCAGTATGACTATTGAAGTAAAAGTCATGGTTGGTATCCCTGGTAGTGGGAAGTCAACTTGGGCTAATAAAGAAGCCGAACTTCTTGAAATGGATGGCTTTCATACTGCTATTATTTCTCGCGATGTGATAAGAGAAAGTTTCATTGGAGATAAGGATTATTTCTCGCGAGAAAATGAAGTATTTGAAGAGTTCGTTCGACAAATTAACGAGTGCCTTGAAATTGAGATTGACTACATCTTTGTTGATGCTACTCATATCTCTCAAGGATCAAGAGCCAAGTTATTAGGAAGGTTGCGGCCGAACGGGAAGACTGGACTTAGTTTTGAAGTTTGTGATTGCGGGATTGATACTTGTATAGCCCGCAATAACTTGAGAAAGGGATTTTCCAAAGTACCCGATTCCGCGATTAGAAAGATGGCTAGAGGTTTTAGACCTCCCACTCCCGCAGAATTTGAACTCTACAAGTATGGCTTTAAGGATGTAAAAATCAATCATCATAACATGGAGGAGGGAGATAAATGATTTTCGTAACCTCGGATTGGCACTTCTCACATGACCGTGAGTTTGTCTATAAGCCTCGTGGATTCAACTCCGTTGAAGAGATGAATATTGCTCTTGTTGAGAGGCATAACTCTATTGTCACTCCAGAAGATGATGTATATGTTCTTGGAGATCTCTGTCTCGGTGGAACAGATAGTCTTGAGAGAAACAAGGAGTTTATTTCCTCTATGAATGGAAAACTCCACATTGCTTTTGGAAACCACTGTACGGATAGCCGTAAGAAAATGTACGCCGAGCTTCCTAATGTGGTAGAAACTGTTTGGGCTATTGCTCTTAAGTACAGGAAATATCACTTCTATATGTCTCATTTCCCCACTTTGACTGGAAATCTTGAGAAAGAAAGTCTCAAGCAGATGATCATTAATCTATATGGTCATACACATCAGCAGACTAATTTCTTTGAAGATAGACCTTATATGTATCATGTAGGAGTTGATTCTCATGACTGTTATCCAGTATCTTTGGATAAGGTCATTGAAGATATGAACTTGAAGGTAAAGGAGTGTATCGAGATGCTATGAATCCTATTTTCTGGATTTTAGTTGTACTTGCTCTTGTTGCAATATGGTTCTTGCTAAATTTCACATTTAGGAAGATTGGAAAATTCTTTATTAAAATCTATTATAGAACCCGAAAGCGTTTGGGTCTTGAGGAAAGAAAGGAAAGTAAATAATGAAGAAAAGCGGAATTATTGGTGGCGTTATTGTTGCCTTGGTTTGATTGCCGCAATTACTTGTTTGGAGAAGGTGCCGACAGGCTATGTTGGAGTTGTTTATAACATGAGCGGCGGTGTTGATGGAGAGGTTCTGACGCAGGGTTGGCATCTTGTCTCTCCCACTAAGAAGGTGACAACTTATTCTATCGGCCTTGAGCAGTCTTATCTAACCTCCGATGACCGTGGAGATTCTCCCAATGATGAGAGCTTTAATGTTCCCACTAGCGATGGTAAGACCGTAAAGGTAAATCTTGAGTTCTCTTATCGCTTTGATGAAGAGCGCGTAGCAGAGACATTTACTTTGTTCAAGGGTAAAGATGGAGAGACTATTAAGGATACCTTCATTAAGCCTAAGATTGTGGCTTGGACTCAGGAGGTAACTGCTAATTATCCCGTAACCGATATTTTTGGCGACCAGCGTACTGCGATCAATGCTGAGTTGGATGTCTACCTTCGTGAGAAGTTTGACCAGTATGGTATTATTATTGATACCGTGAACTTTACCGACATCTCTGTCGACAATGAAACCGCAGAGGCTATTCAGAAGAAGGTAAATGCTCAGCAAGAGCTTGAGCTTGCAAACATTGAGGCTCAGACTGCAAAGGTACAGGCAGAGAAAGACAAGGAAGTTGCTGAAATTCAGGCTGAGCAGGCTTTGATTAAGGCGCAGGCTGAGGCTGATGCTCTTGAGATTGCTGCTCAGGCGGAAGCAGAAGCCAACTCCAAAATTGCCGCTTCTCTTACTCCCGAGTTGATTGAAAAGATTAAGTATGAACAGTGGAATGGCCAGATGCCTTCTACTATGACAGGAACAGATTCTTCTATTCTGATTACCCCTTAATTTTAACCCTCCAGGTTTTTAACCTGGAGGGTTTTCTTTTGCCACTAGCCTCGTTCTGCTCCGAGTTTCCGTTCGCGCAGGCTCACCAAATTTTTCTTTCAAAATCCTTAAAATTGGATTTTTCTATAAATAAATGATATAATTTTAATATAAAGATTTAAAAGATTAGGAGAAAACAATAATGAGTGTTATTAGTGCTATATATAAAGCTCCAACAATTACATAGCTAGTTAATGAAAAATCTGGCATATGTATTGTTGGAATTAATTATAATGGAAAAATCTTTAGCGGACGAGCCAAGTTAGCGGAAAGCGATAAAGATTTTTTTTCTGAAAAGGTAGGTAAAACTATCGCTTTATCAAAAGCAAGAATAAATGCTATGCAATATGAAATGAAAAAAACTCGCAAAGAATTACAATATAGATATGACTATTATCAAGAGGCAACAAAATATGAGCGATTAAGTCCTGCGGAAGTTGACCCTACTGGAAACTTTTATTATGCAATTGGACGCTGCTCAGCTCGAATTTCCGTACTTGAAAAAGCATTAAAAACAGAAGAAACTAACTTAAAAACTTACATTAAAAATCAAACTAAGGCGCTCTCGATAGTTAGAAAATTTCGTCAGGGCAATAATAATTAAATCTCCTTCTTTTTTTGTTATATATAAAGAAGAAGGTGGTACATTTTGTTATATTTACTTATAGGTATTCTTATTGGATCGTTGGGTATTCCAATCATTTTGGACTTGAAAGAGCTTATTTCTGTCTTTGTAGAACTCTTAAAAGCGAGATTAAGTATAAAAATAGTAGAGTGTAATGCTAAAATAGATAAATTAAATAACTCTATAAATAAGAGTGTAAAAGTTATAGGATTTACTACTACTACATCAGAAGAGGAAGAGGAAAATTATGAATAAAGATATTCGGTTCTATGATACTTGTTCACTATTGATATGCGGAGAAGGCTTATTCAATAATGATGAAAAATTTATTGTATCATCAATTACTTTTCAGGAATTGGAAAGAATTAAAACCGCTAACAATAAAGATTCAGATATAAAATATTCAGCTAGATTATTGCTACATTTATTTGAAACGCACCCTGATATGTATGAAGTAGTAATCCATCAAACAGATTTTGAAGACTATATTAAAGAAATGTGTCTTGACGTAACGGATGATACAAGGATACTGTCTGATGCAATTTGGTATAATAATAATAAAAGAGTGGATGAAGTCATCTTTGTAACAAATGATTTAAGCCTAAAGCATATTGCAAATCTATTCTTCGGGTCTGACATGATAGAAAGTATTCCAGAAGAAACTGATAATTATAGTGGATATAAAGAAATTTCTGCTAGTGATGAGAATCTTACAGAGTTTTATCAAAAACCAGAGCTGAATCATTTTAATCTTTATGTTGGAGAATATCTCATTATAAGAGATATGGATGATAAAGTGGTAGATTTGAGAGTATGGACTGGAAACGACCATAGATATCTAAATTATAATGACTTTAATTCAAATTGGTTTGGAAAAGTAAAGCCATATCAAAATGATATTTACCAAAAATTACTTTTTGATAGCTTATCTAATAATAAAATTACCTTGATTAAAGGGCCTGCGGGATCTGGTAAAACATTTATTAGCTTAGCCTATTTAATGTCTAAGCTAGAAAAAGGCGAACTTGATCATATTATTGTATTTTGCAATACCGTTGCCACAGCCAATAGTGCAAGATTAGGATTTCTACCTGGAACAAGAGATGAAAAACTATTAGACTCTCAAATCGGCAATCTCTTAATATCTAAATTCGGCGGTAGAACGGGAGTAGAACATCTTATGAGCGAAGAAAAATTAATTTTACTACCAATGTCGGATATTAGAGGATATGATACCAATGGTTCAAGAGCAGGTATATACATTTCTGAAGCTCAGAATTTAGATCGTACACTTATTAAGTTGGCTCTTCAAAGAATTGGAGAGGATTGCATTTGTATCATTGACGGCGATGAAAAAACTCAAGTTGATGATATTCATTTTGCTGGCATAAACAATGGAATGAAACGAGTTTCTAAAGTTTATAGAGGACAAGATATATACGGTGAAGTAGAACTCCGTAATATTTATAGATCTAGAATCGCGCAAATAGCTGAATATATTTGATTTAAACCCAATCTCTTTAGAGATTGGGTTTTATTATTGAAAGGAGATAAAGTATGGGATATAGTATCAAAAAACATAGTCTCTATTCTTATGTTCAAATTGTAACAATTCCCTTCACAGACATTGAAAAAATTGACTTTGCCTTATGCAATCAACCGACGGAAACTCCAGATGCTTATTATAAAAGACAGGCTACTAAACCAGATATTATTACTAATGGAGGTTTCTTTGCCATGAATAATGGCAACACTTGCTTTAGTTATAAAGACGAAGGAACTGTTATTTAGTCTGATTTTCGTCATGGAGTTGCAATTAGCGGCAATAAAACACTTATATATACAACATTAAAAGATTATGAAACCGCTAGAGATTTTATCGCAGCTTATCCTGCATTAATTGTAGATAGCAAAAAAGTAGTTATAACAGATGGAAAAGAATTAGATTATAAAGCCCGCAGGACTTGTATTGGATGGAATAAAAATAATTATTATATTGTAACCGTAGATTCTCCAGGTCTTGTTTATGCTGCCCTATAGCAAATTTTTCTTGAATTGAAAGTAGAATATGCTATTAATTTAGATGGAGGCGGATCTACTAGATTACTAATAGATGGGGAAAGAAAAACTTCTCAAATTTATGCAAGACCAGTTGATAATGTAATGTGTGTATATTTTAAGAAAGAACAAGAGGTAGTTCTTTACAGAGTTCAAGTAGGAGCATTTCTATCTAAAACCAATGCAGAGAATATGTTAAAGGAATTGGAAGAGAAAGGATTTAGCGGGTATGTCAAGAAAGTAGGAATTTTTTATAAAGTTCAATTAGGCGCTTTCTCTGTGAAATTAAATGCAGAAAGACTAAAAGATAAATTAAAATCTGCTGGATATAGCTCTTTCATTACAAAAAAATAAAAATGACTAATGCTCAAATTATTTGGAAATACTTTAAAGGCAAAGGTTTTAGTGATTGCGGAATTGCCGGTTTAATGGGTAATCTTTATGCCGAAAGTGGTCTTAATTCTATTAACTTATAGAACACCTATGAAAAAAAATTAAAAGCGCTCCCCACTTACGGTACGGTTCCTTATTGGGGAACGGTCAATGTCCGCCCGTATCAGTGGATGCCCCGGCCGGCATCTATGCTTGCTGATGAAATCATCAAGCCGACCATTTCTTTTCTTAATATGGATCATGAAATTATTATGCATCGTCCTATTGATCCGATAAAAGGCACTTTTCAGTGGCAGGATCAGATTACCGATGTCTATGATCGCGGTGAAGGTCGCGGTGCTGTAGTTAAAACCTGTATTGATGTACGTGATGAAGCCGGACGGGATATATGTACGAATTATTCTACTACTTTTTTTCATGAAGCTGGCGGATTTAGTGGCATGCCCATGCCGAAAAGTCCTGTTGTGATTCCGGTCCGGAATCCGGACTACGAACTGGACGATTATATCAGTCCTGTACAAAATCTGTTGTATCGTCTAACCGGTGATACGAATCTGGTCCATGTCGATCCGGAGTATGCACAGAAAATGGGATTTCCCCGTTCGTTTATGCAAGGGCTGTGTTCGTTTGGCTTTTCATGCCGGATGGCGATTAAGGCGTTAATACCGGGTGAACCAGAACGAATGACAAGGATGGCTGCCCAAATGACTTCTGTGTTATACCCAGATACGCCGGTCCAGCTCCAAATATGGAAGATGGGCGTTGGGACTGCTTATTTTCGCTTCGTGAATAAAACAAATGAGAAGGCTATTCTTAACCGGGGAGTATTTGAATGGCGTTAATTATATAAGAGAAAGGGTGATTGAAGTGGATTTACTATTAAATAATGACCAGATGGCTATTCAGAAAATGGCACGTGATTTTGCCGAAAAAGCGGTAGCTCCCAGAGCTGCGGAAATCGATAACAGCAGTGAATTTCCCCAGGATTTATTCAATCTGATGGTGCAGCAGGGATTTACGGGTCTTTGCATCCCTGAAGAATATGGCGGGTCTGAAGGGGATGATATTGATAAGGCATTGGTAGTCAGTGAAATTGCCAAGAAAGACGCATCGACTGCGGGAATATTATCTATCCATATGGTATTTCAATCGATTGTCAATGCGTTTGGATCAGAAGAGCAAAAGAAAAAATTCTTGCCAGACGTTACATCGGGCGGTGCTCTGGGAGCATTTGCCCTTACAGAACCAGGGGCTGGATCGGATGCTGGTTCGGCTGTGACCAAAGCCATATATGATCCGGAAACCGATGAATACGTCATCAATGGCACCAAATGCTTTATTAGTGGCGGAAACAGGGCAAAGTATATTGCTCTGATTGCTTTGACACAGCCAGAAAAGAAAATCCATGGATTTTCTTGTATCGTTGTAGAAAAGGGGACTCCCGGATTTACGGTTGGCAAGATAGAGCATAAGATGGGACTTCATGGTTCGAATACAGCTGAATTGATTTTTGATAACTGCCGTGTACCGAAATCGAATCTAATTGGAGAAGAAGGAAATGGTTTTAAATATGCTATGATTGCACTGGATGGGGCACGTATTGGAATCGCTGCACAAGCGGTTGGTATTGCCGAAGGTGCGTTGGAAGTAGCCATTAAATATTCCAAGGAACGGGTTCAGTTTGGTAAACCTATTTGTAAACTTCAGGGAATCCAGTGGTATCTGGCAGATATGGCGACAAAAGTAGAAGCAGCTAAGTGGCTGACTTTCCGGGCGGCTAGTCTGAAGATTGCCGGTCAGCCATTTACGAAAGAAGCCGCAATGGCAAAAGTCAACGCTTCAGAAGCAGCCCGGTATGTGACTAATCTGGCATTGCAGATTCATGGCGGATATGGATATATGTGTGAATATCCGTTGGAACGGATGTATCGTGATGCTAAAATTACTGAAATATATGAAGGAACAACAGAGATTAATAAAATTGTTATTTCCCGTGCGTTATTGAAATAATTGAGACTTATAATTATGTATAAAAGGATGGTGTTAATTTATGAGTCAGTTTAATCCTGTTACCCTTGAATTAATAGAAAAATTAAAAAAAGTGATTGGTGAGAAAAATGTCCAGACTGATCCCAGTATACTGGATGCGTATAAAACGGATGAAGAAGGGAATCCGGTCTGGTTCCGGTTGCCAGAAGTAGTTGTATTCCCAGGTGCGACGGAAGAAGTTGCATCTATTGTAAAGCTGGCAAATGAATATAAAGTACCTATTACGCCCAGAAGTGCTGGTACAAGCGTAGCTGGTGGTGATATTCCTGTCTATCATGGAATTGTAATGGTCATGACTCGGATGAATAAGATTATAAAAATTGATAAAGAAAACTTGTATGCTATTGTCCAGCCAGGAGTGCTTACTAGTGAAGTGCAGCAGGCAGCAAAGGATAAAGACCTTATATATGCTGGTGACCCATGTAGTGCTACAAGTTGTATGATTGGCGGTAATGTATGTACAAATGCTGGCGGAGACCATGCCGTAAAATATGGTGTTACCAGGAACCAGATTTATGGCATGGAATGGGTCACACCTACCGGGGAAATTACTCGTGTAGGGCAGCGCTTGCAAAAGTGCAGTTCCGGTTATTGCATGGAACAGCTGATATGTGGTGCTGAAGGCACACTAGGTATTATTACCGAAATTACATTGAAACTCCAGCCAAAGCCTAAATACAGAGCTGATCTTGTAGCTGTTTTCAAGGACGATGAAGCGGCTTTGAAGATGCCTAATAAATTGCGTCTTGCTGGAATTGAAGTAACTTGTATGGAATGGATGGATTATGAAGCTATAAAACTGACAGGACAATTTATTAAAGCTGCATTGCCCCATGCAGAAAGTAAATGCAGTTACGTAATTACAGCTGTTGAAACATTCAATGAAGAAATGCTTGATGATGAAATGATGAATATTGATGATGTTGCCCGTCAATGTGGTGCATTTGATGTTTTGGTTATTAAAGAAGACAGCACAGTTTGGCAGGCCCGCAAAGCTTATGCAGAAGCAGCACGGGAAGCTTGTCTTAGTTATTATGCAGAAGATTATGTCGTACCCTTGGACAAAATCAATGACTTGATGGAATTTCTTCCTCAGGCAGAAAAAGATAGTGGTATCCGGACGATGAATGTTGCTCATATTGGAGATGGTAATATTCATACAGATCTTATGAATTATGATAATCTTCCTGCCCAGGAATGGTTCGATAAAGTGGAAGCATTCCATGATATAGTGTATCCAAAAGTATATGAACTGGGGGGACGGATGTCTGGCGAACATGGTATTGGATTTAAAAAGGTAGATAGTTTTAAAAAGTATACTAACCCGGTGTTAAGAAATGCAATGATGCAGATTAAACGGGCACTAGATCCCAATAATATTATGAATCCTGGTAAAATTTTTGATATAGACAAAGGTTAATTCAAAGGAGGTCTTAGTTTATGACTAAGGAAAAACATTTTAAATCAATGGATGGAAATACGGCAGCTGCTTATACATCGTATGCATTTGTCGATGTAGCAGCTATTTTCCCTATTACACCATCCTCAGATATGGCACAGCATATAGATGAATGGGCAACAGAAGGGAGAAAAAATATTTTTGGAGAAATACCTAAAGTTTTAGAAATGCAATCGGAAAAAGGAGCTTCTGGTGCTGTCCATGGATCGTTGCAGGCGGGGGCTCTGACGAGTACATATACATCATCCCAAGGTTTGATGCTTATGATTCCTAATATGTTTAAAATTGCGGGGGAATTATTGCCTGGCGTATTCCATATCGCATCCCGGCTGGTAGCTTCCAATGGACTGGGGATTTTTTGTGATCATTCTGATGTAATGGCAACACGGAGTACTGGATTCGCTCTTCTCTCTGCTGCTAGTGTCCAGCAAGCTATGGATATGGCAGCTATCGCACACCTTAGTGCAATAAAAGGTCGTGTACCGTTCTTACATTTTTTTGATGGTTTCAGAACTTCTCATGAAATACAGAAAGTAGAGCTTCTTGATTATAATGATTTAAAAAAACTAATTGATATGAATGCAGTGGCCGCTTTTCGCCGTAATTCATTGAATCCTGATCATCCGCATGTTAGAGGAACTGTGCAAAATGCAGATATTCATTTTCAGCAAAGAGAAGTCATCAATCATTATTGGCAGGAACTCCCTGATATCGTAGAGTATTACATGGATGAAATTGAAAGAATTACAGGTCGTAGATACCATCTTTTTGATTATTATGGTTCACCTGATGCAGAAAAATTATAGAAAGCTGGCAAAGAAATATCCGCGCCAGCATAAGGCAATCGCTTCTTATATACAAAAGCTTC
>OLFV01000431.1_pt1 | contig 49835 bp, 35 predicted proteins | sample 1605551 | NCBI WGS metagenome assembly OLFV01 (sample SAMEA3888922, study PRJEB22519) | human gut metagenome | biome: human gut; feature: human-associated habitat; material: faeces | place: Denmark | collected 2011 | reverse complement strand
GAACGCGAAATAATAGCGAATGCTTTGTTTTTTACCAACGATGTCATGTGCAATGTTGTTGTGTGCCATGCTTTTTAAAGCCAATGGTCAACAATACTTTGCCATAAATGCAAAGATACGAAATAAATATGAAAATATGGCTTTATTGGCTTTGAAAAATCAGATAAAAACTATATATTTGTATTCAGAAATCAAGTCAAAGATCTTGGCTTGCATCTGATGAGCGATACGTTTATTGTTAATGACTTGATAGAAGAGCCAAGGAAAAAACAAAAGCAAGACAATGGATAAAGGGCAATTTTTATTATATCAAACTCCTGATGGCGATTCACAGATAGAAGTGAAGTTGCAGAACGATACTGTCTGGCTATCACTTGACCAGATGGCAGAGTTATTCCAGCGTAACAAGTCCACAATCTCACGACATATAAAGAATGTGTTGGAGGATGGAGAGTTGGACGAAAAAGAGGTTGTTGCATTTTTTGCAACAACCACTAAACATGGAGCTATTGAGGGAAAAGTTCAGGAACATCAAGTGGCTTTCTACAACCTCGACATGATTATCAGCGTAGGTTATCGTGTACATTCTTATCGTGGTGTTCAGTTCAGAATATGGGCTACTAAGGTACTGAAGGAGTATATCGTAAAAGGCTTTGCTATGAACGATGACTTATTGAAGAGAGCAGGAGGTGGCAACTACTTTGACGAACTGCTTGCAAGAATACGTGACATCCGCTCCAGTGAGAAGGTGTTCTATCGCAAGGTGTTGGAGATTTACGCCCTCAGTATCGACTATGACCCACGAGTGGAAATGACACAAAAGTTCTTCAAGACAGTACAGAACAAGATGCACTATTCTGTACATGGTCATACGGCGGCGGAAATAATATACGAGAGAGCCAATGCCGAGAAAGACTTTATGGGACTTACAACATGGTCTGGAGCTATGCCGTCAAAACCAGAAGCAGAAATAGCCAAAAACTACCTCACCCACGAAGAAGTAAAGTCCTTGAACCGCATCGTGAGCCTATATCTTGACTTCGCCGAAATGCAAGCCGAGGAACACCGCCCTATGTATATGAAGGACTGGATTAATATTCTCGATGACTTCCTCCGTATCTCCCGAAAAGACATCCTCACTCATGCAGGCAAAATCTCCGCCAAGCTCGCCAAAGAGAAAGCCGACCATGAATACGACAAATTCAAGGAACGTACCAAGAACAACCTCTCGCCTGTAGAGATTCACTTCTTGGAGAACTTTGAGCGTGAGCAAAAAAGGTTGATGGGAGGAAACAATGCACTCTGACGCTCAGTTCGCAGGTTCTTCTTCAGTTCCTGCTCACGTAGAGATGATGGGCTTCCTCGGTATGGGTAACAACCCGATGGTAGGTGCTTCTGTAGCTATCGCCGTTGCTATCGACCTCGCACTGAACAAGAAGTAATTCTTCGCTCTTAGCGAGATTCTAAAATAATAAAGGCTCCCATAGTCCGCAAGGATTATGGGAGTCTTTTGTATTTATACAATTTGTTGGCTTATTTATTTTCCTTATAATATTTCAGTCCGCCCTTGACGTTCTCAATGAGTGCTTTTGATGAATAGGTGGCACCGCTCACGCCGTCCACTTTCATTGTTGAGGCTTCGTTGACGGTTTTGCCAATGAACTTCTTTAGCAATTCTTCAGCATTTGCATATACCGAAGGTGTCTCATGGTTGGGTAGCGACTCTATTTTCGTTATCTTGTTGCCTTTGATATATATCTTTACTGGGGTTTTGCCTTGAAAGCCACGAGCCTTAACGATTGACGATGTATTGACAATGGCAGTGCCCTTGCTATACTTTATTACGTCCTTAGCTACGCCAGCGCTCATAAGGGCGAAAGCAAAAACAGCAACAGTAATGGAGAAAAATTTCTGCTTCATAATTAAAGTTTCTTGTCGTAAGCGTGCAGCGGATAGTCGGTAGTATAGTGCAGTCCGCGGCACTCCTTGCGCTCAATAGCCTGACGGGTGATGAGATATCCCACGTTGATCATGTTGCGTAGCTCGCAGATGTCGCGGCTTGCCTTCACGCGTTTGAAGAGGGCTTCGGTCTCTTCATACAGCAGGTCGAGACGATCCCACGCACGTTTCAGTCTTAAGTCGGAGCGTACTATGCCTACATAGTTTGACATAATCTCGCCAACCTCCTTCACACTCTGTGTGATGAGTACCTTCTCCTCGTTGGTCATAGTTCCCTCGTCGTTCCATTCGGGCACCTTATCGTTGAAGTCGTACTCGTCGACATGTTCAAGCGAGTGCTTTGCAGCAGCGTCGGCATATACTACAGCCTCAATCAGCGAGTTGCTGGCAAGGCGGTTGCCACCGTGCAGACCCGTGCATGAGCATTCGCCGATGGCGTAAAGTCGCTCGATGCTCGACTGTCCGTTCAGGTCAACCTTGATGCCACCACACATATAGTGGGCAGCCGGGCGAACGGGTATGTAGTCGGTAGTGATGTCGATGCCTATAGATTTGCACTTCATATAGATGTTGGGGAAGTGCTTCTTTGTCTCTTCCGGATTCTTGTGAGTTACGTCAAGACATACATGGTCGATGCCGTGTATCTTCATCTCCTTGTCGATGGCACGAGCCACGATGTCGCGCGGAGCAAGCGAAAGGCGCTTGTCGTATTTCTCCATGAACGACTCGCCGTTAGGCAGACGCAATATGCCACCATAACCGCGCATAGCCTCGGTGATGAGGAAGGCTGGATGAGTCTCGCCTGGGTGATAAAGGGCAGTAGGGTGGAACTGTACAAACTCCATGTCCTTAACTGTTCCCTTGGCACGATATACCATAGCCTCACCGTCGCCGGTAGCTATTATCGGGTTGGTAGTGGTCTGATATACAGCGCCGCAACCGCCGGTACACATCAGCGTCACCTTGCTCAGATAAGTGTCCACTTTCTCTGTTTCGGGGTTCAACACGTATGCACCATAGCAGTTGATGTATGGTGTGCGGCGTGTCACGCGAGCTCCGAGGTGGTGCTGAGTGATAATCTCCACGGCGAAGTGATTCTCCTTGATGTCAATGTCAGGACAATTGCGCACAGCCTCCATCAGTCCGCGCTGTATTTCGGCACCCGTATCGTCGGCGTGGTGCAGAATGCGGAATTCAGAGTGTCCGCCCTCGCGATGCAGGTCGAACTCGCCGTTTTCCTTGCGGTCGAAGTTGACACCCCAATTCACAAGCTCCTTTATCTGTTCGGGCGCATTGCGTACCACCTGTTCTACGGCTCTACGGTCGCTGATATAGTCACCCGCAATCATAGTGTCCTCTATGTGCTTGTCGAAATTGTCGACAGCGAGATTAGTTACTGAGGCCACGCCACCCTGGGCAAACGATGTGTTTGCTTCGTCGAGCGAAGTCTTGCAAATGATGCACACCTTACCTTTGTGTGCTCTGGCTACCTTCAATGCGTAGCTCATGCCGGCTACACCGGCTCCGATAATAAGAAAGTCGTATTTGAAAACCATCTTTCAACTTTTTTATAAGACGTTGCAAATTTAGGTAAAATTCTGAAGAACTTGTAATAATAATGGTGTTTTTTTTTGTCGTTCCCGAATAAATGGACTAACTTTGCTCATATAATATTAATACTACAAACATATCTATAAAAATGGAAATAACCGAAAGATTTTTGAACTACACCCAGTTTGACACACAGTCGAGCGAAGAGTCGGATACCGTTCCGAGTACTTCCAAGCAATTGATATTCGCCAAATACCTTAAGGAGGAACTTGAGCGCGAGGGCTTGAGCGATGTGGAGATGGACGAGCAAGGCTACATCTACGCTACGCTGAAGGCCAACACCAAGAAGAACATCCCCACTATCGGATTCATCTCTCACTATGATACATCGCCCGACTGCAGCGGTGCCAACATCCATCAGCGCATCGTCAAGAACTACGACGGCGGCGACATCGTGCTCTCTGAGGGCATAGTATCAAGCCCGGCTAAGTTCCCTGAGCTTAAGGCTCACGTGGGCGAGGACATCATCGTTACCGATGGTACCACTCTGCTTGGTGCCGACGACAAGGCTGGTATTGCCGAAATTGTGCAGGCTATGTGCTGGCTGCGCGACCACGATGAGATAGAGCATGGCGACATCCGCGTAGCTTTCAATCCTGATGAGGAAATAGGTATGGGCGCACACCACTTCGACGTGGCTAAATTCGGATGCCAGTGGGCTTACACTATCGATGGTGGCGACCTCGGCGAATTGGAGTATGAGAACTTCAACGCTGCCGGTGCCAAGGTACACATCAAGGGTGTCAGCGTGCATACCGGTTATGCTAAGGGCAAGATGGTCAACGCTTCACGCCTGGCTATAGAGTTTGCCGAGATGATTCCGGCTGCCGAGACTCCAGAGGAGACTGAGGGATATGAGGGATTCTACCATCTGCTCGGCATCAACTCATGCTGCGAGAAGGCTACTCTGTCGTACATCATACGCGACCACGACCGCGACCGCTTTGAGGATCGCAAGGACTTCATCGAGGACTGCGTCAAGAAGATGAACGAGAAGTGGGGTGAGGGTACTGTCAGCGTTGAGCTTAAGGACCAGTACTACAACATGAAGGAGAAGATAGACCCCAATATGCACGTCATCGACATCGTGCTTAAGGCAATGCAGGAGAGTGGTGTCGCTCCTAAGGTGCAGCCCATCCGTGGCGGCACAGACGGTGCACAGCTTTCGTTCAAGGGTCTGCCTTGTCCCAACATCTTCGCCGGTGGCTGCAACTTCCACGGTCCTCACGAGTTTGTTAGCATCCAGGTTATGGAGAAAGCCATGCAGGTAGTAATCAAGATTTGTGAGCTGACAGCCCACTATAACGACTAAACCGTATATAGTAGCGGAGGTCTCCGGTCTCTGCTACTATCTTATATTTGCATTTCTAACCGCTCAAAACTGCGAGTTGAACGCACAAATAAATCTTTGGCGCGAAATTCTCGAGTTTTGAGAGGTTTGTGTTATGTCGCTAATATTCAATGAGTTATGATAGTGTTGACGTCTGCAAGCAATTTTTTGCTTCTCAAAAAACTTACATTTCATTGCAAAAGGACCACTTTTGCCTTCCAACTGTATTCCTTTTACCTTCCAACTGTATTCCTTTTGCCTTCCAAAAGTACTCCATTTTCATTGCAAAGAAGCCTTAATTGAAGAGTTGCGTGTATTTCGCTATTAAAAAGCCGTCAAAAACAGCCACGCAAATCTCTATAATCACTTTTTTATTTGTAATACTTTTTTACTATGTGTACGATATTTGCATCAAAAATTCAGCGTTGTTGCCACTGATTTCAAACAAAATCGTTTTTTTTATTTAATTGAAATTATCATTCCACGACTTTCCAATTAATAAGTCCCTTGCCCTCACTGTCTAATTCCACGGCCAGTCCGACAACCTTGCGTGGGTCTCCCTTGAATGGTTCGATGTATCTACAATCACGAATTTGTTGTTCGGCAGCATCAAGTCCACCATTATTAGAGAGTTTAAGTTCGAGGACATAGATGTATCGTGACAGCCATGCCACGAGGTCAATACGACCAGTGGCAAGCATTCGTTCTACTTCCACACGTATGCCAATGGCGTTGAGTATAGTACTGATGATGAGGCGGTAGCGTTCCTCCATGTCCATTGATGCCAGTTTCTTGTTGCTGTATGGCACGTCGGCAATGAGTGAGCGCAGGGTTTTCTTGGCATCGTCAAGCATTCCAGTGCCAAGTTGGCGGTATAGGTTTGCTTGTAGCGATAGGGTGTCGCCTTGTTTTCGCATAGTCAGTGCAGGCAACACCATTTCGTTGAGAGCCTGTCTTACTTCTTCGTTGGGAATTCCAAGTATATAGCCAAACTCGTCGCTGTCTTTTATTGTTATATATCCCGATTGGTAAAGGAAAAGCTCGGGGCCGCCTCCCGTAACATCTGAAGTTTCGAGAATGCCGCGAAGCACACTGCAATGGTCGAAGTCGTCGAGGTGTAGTTCCATGTCATTGACAAACTTGGGCAATAGTGATGTAGCACCCGATGATGCCCAGTAAGATCTGAGCCGCTTTTGGTTCAGTGCATTAACAAGACTGAATGGATTGTAGACATCAATCATGTTAGTATCGCAGAAATGATACCCGTCGTAATAGTCTTTGAGGTTAGCCAGAGTTTCTTCGACGGTCCATTTGTTATATTCCGCCATCTGCTCAATCTCAGGCATGAAGTTGTCCACCATTTCCTGCTTTGAAATTCCGCATATTGTAGCGTACTGCGGTTCAAAGCTAATATTACTAAGATTGTTGAGCACTGAGAAAAGCGAAATCTGCGTGAACTTGGTTATGCCAGTGATAAAAACAAAACACTCCATTTCGTCGTCAGCTTTAAGAATGGCAAACACCTCACGATACACGGCTGTGCATGTCTCGTGTTCATGAGTGTGCCATGAGTGTTGCAGCGGCGAGTCGTATTCGTCAATAAGTATAGCCACTTGTTGTCCGGTTTGTTGGTAGGCGGTTAGAATGATGCTGTCAAAACGGTTGGCAAGCGACGAATTTGGTCTTGGCGATATGTTGTATTTTTCCTCATATCTACTGAAAGCCAAATCAAGATAAGAGCGTAGGGTAGCCTCTGTTGCTCCGCCACGGCTCATGTCAAGACGTATGACGGGACGTTTTATCCATTCATGCTCCAATTCCATTATCTTAAGTCCATCAAACAGGTGGCGTTGGCCCTCAAAGTAGGCTTGCAGCGTATCGACAAGCACAGATTTGCCGAACCGGCGTGGACGGCTCAGATAATTGTATTGCAATCCGTTGTTGGCCAGTTGCCAAACTATATCGCTTTTGTCAACATAGAGATAATTCTCCTCGCGAATTTTTTTGAACGACTGTATGCCTACGGGAAGTCTTCTTGTTATTGCTGCCATAATGTTTGCTCTTCTGTTTCTTATGCAAATCTAACAATAATTTTCGGTATATTCAAACAAAAATCGTTATCTTTGCATTGATTGTATTTGGTAGCTCTTACAATTAAACATTATTCATTAATAATTAAACATTAAACAAGCGTGTCAGAAGTTCCCACTCTAATAAACGACCTTGCCCTTATACTCATTGTGGCGGGTGCGGTCACACTCATATTCAAGAAACTCAAGCAGCCGCTCGTGTTGGGCTACATCATGGCTGGATTCATTGTCAGTCCGCACATGCCGTATACCATGTCCGTTATCGACCGCACCGACATAAAGACGTGGGCGGACATAGGTGTGATGTTCCTTCTGTTCTCTTTGGGTCTTGACTTCTCGTTCAAGAAGATTATCAAGATGGGCATAACGCCCGTCATCACTACCCTAACCATAATCTTCGCTATGATGACGCTCGGCATAGTGGTGGGCCATGGGTTCGGCTGGAACCGCATGGACTGCATCTTCCTTGGCGGAATGCTTGCCATGAGCTCCACCACCATTATCTACAAGGCATTCACCGATATGGGGCTGCGGCAGCAGAAGTTTGCGGGTCCCGTGATGAGTGTGCTCATACTTGAAGACGTGCTTGCCATTGTGATGATGGTGATGCTGTCGGCATTGGCAAGCGGAGCAAATCCCGACGGAGGCGAGATGATAGGTTCGGTCATGAAGATAGGCTTCTTCCTTGTGCTGTGGTTTGTTGTGGGCATCTTTGCCGTGCCGCTCTTCCTGCGCCTTACGCGCAAGCTCATCAACAACGAGACACTGCTCATCGTGTCGCTCGGACTGTGCTGCCTCATGGCAGTGGTGTCTACGAAGGTGGGTTTCAGTTCGGCTTTCGGAGCATTCGTTATGGGCAGCATCCTTGCCGAAACCATTGAGGCAGGCAAGATAGAGAAGCTTGTAGCCCCCGTGAAGGACCTCTTCGGAGCCATATTCTTCGTGTCGGTGGGCATGCTTGTCGACCCCAAAATCATCGTGAGCTACGCCGTGCCCATAGGTGCATTGGTGCTGACAATACTTGTAGGTCAGGCTGTGTTCGGCACGTTCGGCTTTCTCATAGGCGGACAGTCGCTCAAGTCAGCCATGCGATGCGGCTTTTCGATGGCTCAGATTGGCGAATTCTCATTCATCATAGCTTCGTTGGGCGTTTCGCTTAAGGTTACGGGCGAATTCCTTTATCCCGTAGTTGTGGCAGTGTCGGTCATCACCACCTTCCTCACACCCTATATGATACGCTTCTCGGTGCCCTGCTACGGAGTGCTCGAGCTCCGATTGCCCAAGACGTGGATACGTGCGCTCAACAATATCACGCTGTCGCATCCGTCTACAGCACCCAAGGGCAACTGGCACAGCCTTATAGCGCAGATGGCACGCATCACGCTCATCTACTCCATCTTGTCCATTGCCGCCATAGCCCTGATGTTCACGTTCTTCCTGCCCTTCGTGCGCCACTTGATGCCGGGCATGCACTGGTGGGCAAACGGAATATGCGGTGTGCTCACCATAATGATCATAGCCCCCTTCCTGCGTGCCATTGTCATGAAGAAGAATCACTCCGAGGAGTTCCGTGCGCTGTGGGGCGAGAGTCGCAGCAATCGTTTGCCGCTGCTTGTCACCATCTTTGTGCGTATAGTCATAGCCTCGGCGTTCGTTTTCTATATCTGCAACTATCTCACACGATTCACCAATGCCCTCCTGCTCACCATAGCCGTGGCGATAGTGCTCGTAATGATTCTGTCCAGACGACTCAAGAAGCAGAGCATACTGATGGAACGCCTCTTTGTGCAGAACCTTCGCTCGCGCGACATAGAGCAGCAGGTTCTCGGACTCAAGAAGCCGCTGTACGAGGGTCATCTGCTCGACCGAGACATACATATATCCGACATTGACGTGCCCGAAAACTCCACTTGGGCAGGTCATAGTCTTGCCGACCTGCGCTTGAGCAATCGCTTCGGTGTGCATGTCAGCAGCATACTGCGTGGTCATCAGCGCATCAACATACCCGGTGGCGACGACATCATCTTCCCTGGCGACCGCCTGCAGGTGATTGGCAGCGATGCCCAGCTTGCCTCGTTGCATGCCGCCATCGATGGCGACATAGTGCCCGATGACCCTGATATAGAGAAGCGTGAGATGCGACTCTCGCAGATTGTCATCGACCGACATTCGCCCTTCGTAGGCAAGACACTCCGCGAGACCGGTATACGCGACCTCTACAACTGTATGGTAGTAGGCCGTGAGGAGGGTAAGGAAAATCTCTCTATGGTCAGTTCAACCTATCGCTTGTGCCTTGGCGACATAGTATGGATAGTGGGCGAGGAAGCCTCGCTTCAGAGCCTGAAACTGGCAAATAGTGGCAGTGTGCAGGCTTCGAAAAGCTGAAAAATTCGGTTTGACCTAATAAAAATGGTGGTTTGTTGAATTAATTTGTATGTTGACGTACTTGTATATAACTTTGCAATCGTAAAAGGAAAGATAATTGGTTAGAGAGTTATAACAAGACATACATCAGATTACGTTTCATACACATTAAGCAATGTTATTTTACAAAGACTACAATTATTAAATTTATTAGGTACGTCTGCAGAGGCAGACAATCGTAAATGAATGAATTTTGTTGTTGATTAATAATTCTTTTCGTGAGAAAAGGTATTATACAACGGGACCTGCGTAAGGCCCCGTTTTTTTGTTGGTGCAACTATGTGCGACCTCAACAAAAATGCGTAACTTTGCATTTCAGAAACAATAATAACAGAACAATAGCAATGAGAATAGGAATAATAGTGGCTATGGACAAGGAGTTTGCACAGTTGCAGACTCTCGCCGCAGACAAGGCGGTTGAGACACACGACGGTCGCACGTTTGTCAAGGGCCGTATCGGCGACAATGAGGTGGTGATGCAGCAGTGCGGCATAGGCAAGGTCAATTCTGCCATTGGCGCAGTAGAGATGATAAACCGCTACAGCCCCGATCTTGTCATTTCGACAGGCGTGGCTGGCGGAGCTGACACTTCGCTCAATGTCACCGATGTAGTGGTTAGTACAGAGTGCTGCTATCACGATGTCTACTGTGGCGACGAGTGCAAGATGGGTCAGGTAATGGGTCAGCCGGCACGCTTTGGCTGTCCTGCCGAACTGGTCAATAAGGCTACTTCGCTCAGTTGCGGCACTCATGTGCGCAGCGGTCTCATAGTCAGTGGCGACTGGTTTGTCAATACTCGTGAGAAGATGCAGTCGATACTCGACAACTTCCCCGATGCCGAGGCTGTCGACATGGAGAGCTGCTCTATCGCCCAGACGTGCAACTTGTACAACACTCCCTTCATAAGTTTCCGCATAATCAGCGACATTCCGCTCAAAGACCATAAGGCACAGATGTATTTCGACTTCTGGGAGCGTATGGCTGAAGGCTCGTTCGAGGTGACAAAGGCGTTCCTCGAAAGCATTTAAAGGTAAAAAAGTAAAAGAGTAAAAGGTAAAAGAGTAAAAAGGCTAAACATATATAAATAATATGGAGAAGATACCAAGCTTTACAATCGATCACAACCGCCTGTTGCGCGGCATATACGTTTCGCGTAAGGACAATGTGGGTGACGACGTTGTCACCACATTCGACATTCGCATGAAGGAACCCAACCGTGAGCCGGCGTTGCATCCGGGTGCCTTGCATACCATCGAGCATCTGGCTGCTACCTATCTGCGCAACGACGCACAGTGGAAAGACCGCATCGTGTATTGGGGACCTATGGGATGTCTCACCGGAAATTATCTGCTCATGCGTGGCGACTTGCAGCCCGAAGACATAGTAGAACTCATGCAGCGTACATTCCGATTCGTTGCCGACTTTGAAGGCGACATTCCGGGTGCTGCACCGCAAGACTGTGGCAACTGGCTTCTGCACGACCTGCCTATGGCACGTTGGGAGTCGCGCAAGTATTGCGATGAAGTGCTCGACTGCATCAAACCTGAAAATATGCACTATCCGGTGCGCTAACAATCCGATACGTATCCAGTAATTGCAATAAAAAAGGGGATGCACCAAGACTTCAACGTCTTGATGCATCCCCTATTTCTGTGTTTTTCAAACAATCAATATTAACCTATAACCTAACTAAAACCTACTATGTGTAACCTAATAATCAATTCATTCTCAAATGTTCTTACATTATGTATACTGCAATATGTGTACCAACAAAAAAGTGCTGACATTCTGTCGTTGTTAATGACAGAATGTCAGCACTTTTTATTGTAGACTATTGTGTCCTTGCCGTAGTCTGCGCAATTACATCAGTGTGAGTGTGTACAGATATATTACAGCTGCCGGGATTGCCATAAGCGAAGAGTCGAAGCGGTCGAGCATTCCGCCGTGTCCGGGCAGAATGTTGCCAGAATCCTTAATGCCTATGGTGCGCTTGAAGAGCGACTCTACAAGGTCGCCCCATGTTCCGAAGAACACAACTACGAGTCCCATTCCAATCCACTGTGCTATATTGAGCGATACCTCAGCATTGCCTGTGTGCATGTCTGAGTTTTCGTACATGCCTATCAAGGCTGCAACGACAATCACCAGAATACCGCCACCAATGCTTCCTTCCCAACTCTTGCCCGGCGACACACGCGGAAACAGCTTGTGTTTGCCAAAGAGCGAACCGCTCAGGTAGGCGCCCGTATCGTTGGTCCAGAGGAAGATAAACACGCTCAGCGGCAGCAGCGATGTATAAACCACACCGTCAGCAGTGCCTCTGAATGCCAGTACGTTGAGCATCGAGAGGGGTAGGGCAATGTACATCTGCGACAGCATTGTGTATGCCCAGTTGTTTATAGGGTTGGGCGCTTTTGTGTACAGCTCCGATATGAACATGTACACCACTGTCAGCAAATAGGGAATGAACACTGCCGAAGGCACTATGCCCGAACAGAAGCCCGCAATGCCAAAGAACAGATATACACCTGCCACAGTGGCGAGAAAGCGGTTTACCGTCACATTCTCGATGTTGTTTACAATGCCCGTATATTCCCACACGGTCAGTCCGGTAATCAGTGCAAACAATAGTATCATAGCCTCGGGGCGCAGGAAGCATGTCACTACAGCTGCCACGAATATCACGCCGGTAATCGAGCGTACGATGAGGTTTTTCATTTTATCACTCATAGTCTGAAAGATGTTTTATGTTATTTATCTTCTTTGTGCTTGGCTGCCTCATGCTCCTCCTGTGCCTTGCGCACCTCTTCGGGCATGTCCTCAAGCTTTGGCAGGTTGTCCTCGATTATCTCTTCCGAGCGGCTCACCCATGGACGCTTGCCGAATATGCGCTCTACGTCTTCGGCGAAAATCACCTCGCGTGTCATAAGCAGTTCAGCCAGCTGGTTGTGTCCCTCGCTGTGCTCCTTGAGTATCTGCTTGGCGCGTGCATACTCGTCGTTGATCATCTTGAGCACCTCGTCGTCCATAATCTTTGCCGTTGTCTCCGAGTAGGGACGTTGGAACTGATACTCCTGCTGGTTGTAATAGCAGATATTGGGCAGTCGGTCGCTCATGCCGGCATAGGCAATCATGCCGTAAGCCGACTTGGTGGCACGCTCAAGGTCGTTCATCGCACCGGTTGATATGTGTCCGGTGAAGAGTTCCTCAGCAGCTCGTCCGCCCAGTAATGAGCACATCTCGTCGAGCATCTGCTCCTTGGTAGTAATCTGTCGCTCTTCGGGCAGATACCATGCAGCACCCAGTGCACGTCCGCGTGGCACAATGCTCACCTTGACGAGCGGGTTGGCATGCTCGCAGAACCATGACACTGTGGCGTGACCTGCTTCGTGCAGCGCGATGGTGCGCTTCTCGTCGTTGGTCATCACCTTGGTCTTCTTCTCCAGTCCGCCTATGATACGGTCTACGGCGTCGAGGAAGTCCTGTTTGCCCACGCTCTTCTTGTTGTGGCGTGCAGCGATAAGAGCCGCCTCGTTGCAGACGTTGGCTATGTCGGCACCCGAGAATCCAGGTGTCTGGCGCGAAATGAAGTCGATGTCTACTGTATGGTCAATCTTCACCTTGCGCAGGTGAACGTTGAATATCTCCTTGCGCTCTGTAAGGTCGGGCAGGTCGACGCTTATCTGGCGGTCGAAACGTCCGGCACGCAGCAGAGCCTTGTCGAGCATGTCTACACGGTTGGTGGCTGCCAGGATGATGACGCCGCTGTTGGTGCCGAATCCGTCCATCTCGGTAAGCAAGGCGTTGAGCGTGTTCTCGCGCTCGTCGTTGCCTCCCATAGCCGGGTTCTTGCTACGTGCACGTCCCACGGCGTCAATCTCGTCGATGAAGATGATGCACGGAGCCTTCTCCTTAGCCTGACGGAAGAGGTCGCGAACACGACTTGCACCTACACCTACGAACATCTCGACGAAGTCCGAACCGCTCATTGAGAAGAAAGGTACGCCAGCCTCGCCAGCCACAGCCTTTGCGAGCAGGGTCTTACCCGTTCCCGGAGGGCCTACGAGCAATGCGCCCTTAGGTATCTTACCGCCAAGGTCGGTGTATTTCTGAGGTTCCTTCAGAAAGTCGACAATCTCCTGCACCTCCTGCTTGGCACCTGCCTGGCCAGCCACATCCTTGAATGTGATGCCCAGGTCGTTGCCCTTCTCGTACATCTGTGCTTTCGATTTGCCAACGTTGAAGATGCCGCCTCCGACACCTCCGCCTCCGCCACTCATGCGGCGCATGATAAACACCCAAAGCAGTACGAAGAATACTATCGGACCGAATGTGTAGAACAGCGACATCAGTCCGGAGTTGCTGTCTTTCTCATAGCTGTAGTCGGCTATCTTGCCAGTCTGCTGAGCTGCCGTCAGATAGGTGTCGAGAGCATCGGCAGAGCCATATGTTACACTCACGAAGGGGTCGCGTCCCACCTGCTGACCCGACTGTCCGAACACGTCGCGTATCTTGTCGGGCTTCACGTACATGCGCAGTGTACCCTTGTCCTTGTTTATAACGACGCTCTTGGCATAGCCCTTCTGCACATAAATCTTGAATTTGGTGTATGTAGCTTCCTGGCTTGCCGATGGCCCGCCCATGATGGCAGAGCCTCCGTCGGAGAAGAACCCCACCAGCAGAACCACGAGTATAATCGTGTATATCCAGTTCATGTTGAACCGTGGCATCTTCGGCTGGTTGTCGCCCAGAGGTTTGTTATTGTTGTCCATAATTATTTACTCTTAATCGAGGTTTGGCACGTTGGTGATGGCAGCATCCTGCCAGAGGTTTTCGAGATTATAGAAGTCGCGTGCTTCAGGTATGAATATATGTACGAGTACGTCGCCGTAGTCCATGGCTACCCAGTAAGCCTGGGGCAGACCCTGTACATGTATTGGTTTGTCGCCAGCCTCAATGCGTGCTGTCTCTTCTACAGAGTCGGCAATGGCTTCTACCTGCGACGGCGAATTACCCTGACAGATTACGAAGTAGTTGGCAATCGAGCCGTCCAATTCGCGCAAGTCGGCTATTGTTATGTCCTGTCCCTTTTTCTCTTGAATACCTTTGACAATGGCTTCTACAAGTTTGTTCTTAGTTTCCATTCAGATTTCTTTATTGTTTTCTTTATTATATAATAATAATGTGTGTATACAGCTTTGTTTGTATATTTTTTAGCTATGCAAAGGTACAGTGAATAATCTGAAAAACGGCTGAAAACCCTTAAAAACGCATTTTTATTAGATTTTATTAAAAAAAAACGCGAAAAATGTTTGTGTTTCAAATTTTATTCGTACCTTTGCACTCGCAATAAGGGAACGAGTTGCGCTGATATTGGGATATGGTGTAATGGTAACACTACAGATTCTGGTCCTGTCATTCTTGGTTCGAGTCCGAGTATCCCAACAGCAGACACTCAGTCTGAAGCGTCAGTCTTTTCTTATTCAATCTTATTGGGATATGGTGTAATGGTAACACTACAGATTCTGGTCCTGTCATTCTTGGTTCGAGTCCGAGTATCCCAACAAACGAAAAGGTGCAACAAATGATTGTTGCACCTTTTTGCGTTATTAGGCATTTTATATTAATTGATTATGTACACGCCACCGTTCACAATAAGGGCTCATATAATATTGTTGTGTTTTTAACAATCTGTATTTCTTATGCAAACAACTGTTTTACCCTATAAAGATAGAACTTCAGATCATTCACTCCTCTGAATTCGGCCCTGAATGTTTTTAATCCGCATATAATATTTGTTACAAATGTACGGATTACTTCTCTTTCTCTCGGTCATTCCTTATCCATGCCGGAATATAATCCATGAAAATAAAAATATTTTCCATTATTCAATTGCTGAAAAATAACTTATTTTGCAAAAAAAATCGGAAGTGAAATAAAACGATACACAAACATATTAATCTTTATACGTATGAAGAAAAGAAATATTCTAATGGGCTTATTGCTTTGTAGTGCTCAATGGATGATGGCTCAGGAAAGCCTAAGCTTGGCAGGAACCTGGCGCTTCCAAACCGACCCGATGGGATTCGGGAAAACACCTGGTTCGGAACTCTATCTGTCCAAACTGACAGAGTCGATTCAGCTGCCAGGCAGCATGGACGAAGGTGGCAAAGGCATGTCCACTACCGCCCGTTATGTAGACCGGCTGACCCGTAAGTTTGAATACTGCGGACCAGCTTGGTATCAACGTGAAGTCATCATTCCTCAGTCGTGGAGCAACAAGGACATTCTCCTTCATTTGGAAAGATGTCATTGGGAAACCACCGTCTTTGTCGATGGTCAACTAGCCGGCAGTCAGGAACACTTGAGTACACCCAACTGCTTCAACTTGACCCAATGGCTTACTCCCGGTGTACATACCCTAACGGTATGTGTAGACAATCGGCTGAAATATCCCATGGACCAGTGGAACCATGGTACTACCGAATATACCCAGACCAACTGGAACGGTATGGTGGGAGACCTGAAACTGATTGCCCACGAAAAAACACATATCCAACGACTGCAAATATATCCCGAAGTGAAAAACCAGGCGGCACAGTTGCAGCTTACCTTGCAGAATACCTCCCAACAGACAGTTTCCGGACAACTGGAACTGGTGCTGAAGGAAAAGAATGGTCCAGTAGTACGGAAGAAAACACTACCGGTGGAAATGAAAGTCGGTGATCAAACCATCACACATACCTTCCAACTGGGAAAAAATCTGAAGTTGTGGAACGAATTTACACCTCACTTATATGAAGTGAACGCCACCCTGAAAGTGGACGGACGCGAGGACCGGCAAACACAAGTCTTTGGTATGCGGCAGGTTACCCAAGGCAAACATCACATTCAGGTAAACGGACGCAACATACACCTACGCGGAACATTAGATTGCTGCGTATTCCCTCTTACGGGCTACCCTTCGACTGATGCAGCCGATTGGAAACGAATCTTCCTAACAGTCAAGGACTATGGTATGAACCACATCCGTTTCCACTCATGGTGTCCACCCGAAGCGGCCTTCGAAGCAGCCGATGAAGTAGGCATTTATCTACAAGCCGAACTGCCCATGTGGATCAAGGACGTAGGTCAATACCCAGCGCGACGCAACTTTTTCGAAAAGGAAATGTATGCTATCCTCGAAACATACGGAAACCACCCCTCATTCATTCTGATGTGCAATGGCAATGAAAACGAAGGTAACTTTGCGGTTTTGGAAGACTTGGTGAAGAAAGCCCAACAACACGATAACCGACGACTCTACTCCGCCTCAACTGCGCGTACACACACCGCCTCTGACCAGTATTATGTGTCACACGTCACTGACAAAGGTTGGATTACCGTGTATGAAGGCCAACCTTCGACCGACTGGGACCGCAGCAAAGAATCAGCGATCGATTGCCCCGTCATTGCCCATGAAACCGGACAAAGATGCATGTACCCCAACTTCCAGGAAATGAAAAAATATACCGGCGTAGTCACACCGCGAAACTTTGAAGTATTTCGTGAACGGCTGGCCCGCAACGGCATGCTGCATCAAGCAGACGACTTCTTCCGTGCGACCGGCGCCCATACCGTACTACAATACAAGGAAGTGAACGAATCACTGTTGCGGACCGCCAACTCGGGTGGTTTCCAGCTGCTGGGATTGTCCGACTTCCCAGGACAAGGGAGTGCCTTTGTAGGTATTCTCGATGCCTTTTGGGAAAGCAAAGGACTGGTCTCTCCTGAAAAATTCCGCGAATCGTGTGCACCCACGGTACTGCTGGCCCGTCTGCCAAAACGTGCTTTCACAACCGATGAAACCGGTACAGCTAAGCTGGAAATCTACCATTACGGAGAATTACCTATCCGCAAAGGACACCTGGAATGGAGTCTGAAAAACAGCCAAGGGAAAACTCTGCATAAGGGAAAGTTATCGGTACCTGCCATCTCCTGCGCTACAGTCGACCCTTTGGGAGAAATCCGTTTTGATTTCAAAGACTGCCACCAGGCAGAAAAACTCACCCTACATGCAACCCTCAACAATAACTTTCACAATGAATGGGATATTTGGGTCTATCCAAACTCTGAAACCCAAGAACAGTCACACACAAACAAGGATTATGTCATGGCTAACACCTATGACGAACATGTAAGAGAAGCCCTGCGGCAAGGCAAAAAAGTGTTGCTGGTACCCGAAAAGAAGATGGGACGCAAGACCCATTTTGCCGGCCATTTCTGGAACCCCATCATGTTTAACTGGGACCCGATGATAGTGGGTACACTCATCCAGCATGAACATCCTGCCTTCCGCAATTTTCCAACGGATGCCCATGCCGACTGGCAGTGGTGGGATATCTTGAATTATGCCCATGCCTTGCAACTGGACGGATGTCCGGAACTGACACCGCTCATCCAAAGTATGGACAGCTACGAATACAACCAGAAACTAGGCATCGCTTTCGAAGCACAGGTAGAAAAGGGTAAACTATTCGTGCTGAATGTGGACATTCACAAAGACTTGGATCAACGTCCGGCCACCCGACAACTGCTCCGTTCAATACAGAACTATGTAGCCTCGGACGATTTTCGTCCTGAAGTCATCCTGCCGCTGCACCGGATTGACAGCTGGCTCACCCCTATAAAAAGTACTGAGAAGAAGAATAGTGCAGAGAATGCAGCCATAGAACAGTTACTGAATCAGTAAAATTAATCAATAGTTCGTTAAAATTTGAGTAATGAGTTCTTTGACAATCTTACTAATTAAAGTTCGGTTCGGTCGGCATCGGGACATGTCGAAAATTAATTTCGTATAGTTCGCATTGAACATCAAGCACTTAGCCAATTTTATTTAGTTATGTTTTGTTAATCAACTCGCCCATTTTCAAACGATTACGTAATTATTAACAGAGTATTATTACTAACAAACCAAACAAACTATGCAGAAAGAAAATGTTTGCAAGTTCTCCTTGAGAACAGGCTTGGCGACACTTCTTTTAGGTGCATCACTTGCAGTGAATGCACAAGGTGTTGTCAAGGGTATTGTAACAGATTCGACTGGCGAACCAGTTATTGGAGCAACTATTAAGGTGAAGGGTTCTGAGAAGACAGGAACCATCACAGCACTTGATGGTGACTTCTCGCTTGCTGGCGTTCAGAAAGGTCAAACCCTTGTAATTTCTTACATCGGCTTTACTCCTCAGGAAGTTAAATTCAACGGAAAAGACATTAAAGTTGTTCTCTTAGAAGACTCTAAGGCTCTTAACGAAGTTGTGGTTGTAGGTTATGGTAGCTCAAAGAAGCGCGACTTGATCGCTTCTGTATCTACTGTAAAGGCTGACGAAATGTCTAACCTTCCTGTCACCAACATTGCACAGGGTCTTGCCGGTCGTTCGCCTGGTCTTATCGTGCAGGCAAGCGGTTGAGGTATCAACTCTGTTCCTTCTATTAGTATCCGTGGTGGTGGCGATCCCTTGTACGTTATCGACGGCGTGGTACGTTCTTCAGACGACTTCCGCAACCTTTCGCCCGACGACATTGAGTCAATGTCAATCCTTAAGGACGCCTCTGCAACTGCAGTCTACGGTTCGCGTGCGTCTAACGGTATCATACAGATTGTAACTAAGCGTGGTAAGAGCGGTAAGGTAAGCATCGACTACGACTTCAACATTTCGTTCTCACAGCCGAGTATCTGGCCTGAGAAGATGCACTCTTACGAGCGTGCTGAATGGGCTAACGTAGCTAAGAACAACGACCTTATGAATGGTCAGGAAAACCCAGTTTACTCAGCAGAGGCTATCCAGAAGATGCGCGACGGCTCTGACCCGCTCAACTTCGGTGATACCAACTTGCGCAAGCTTGTGCTCAGAGATTGGGCACCACAGTCAAAGCACACTGTAAGATTGACAGGTGGTAATGATGTTCATCAGTTCTATATGTCAGTAGGACATATCGACCAGAACTCACTCTATCGCAGCGGTACCCACTGGATGAAGCGTACTACATTCCGCCTCGCTGAGTCGGCTACGATCAAGGCTATCGGATTGCAGGTTAATGCTGCCCTTGACGGCTATCGTCAGCACCATGAGCACCCATACACCTCAACATCTGATAGCTACCGCACTGTGTTCTCGCACATTAACGATCTGTCACCGCTGCGTCCTGCTGTTAACAAGTTTGGATTGCCTTACAACTTTTCCGACAACCCTGTTGCCGAGACTGCAGCCGATGCAGGTTACCAGCGTAGCATTGTTAACGTTATCAACGGTAAGGGCGAGCTGGTATGGTCATGCCTTTGGGTAGACGGCTTGAAGGTACGCCTTGCAAGCAACTACCGCTACTATGGCGTGACCAACAAGAACTGGCGTAAGGATGCAGCTCAGTACGACTGGGAATCAGACGTAGCTCAGTATGCCAACAAGCCACAGTTGAGTCACGTTTCAGGTACAAACTACTCTTACACCAATCAGGCATTCGTTGAGTATGCTAATACATTCGGTCAGCACAATATCTCGGCTCTTGGTGGTTTCGAGCAGTACTACGAGAAGGGCGAATCGTACAGTGCTTCACGTAGCGGCTACGACTTCTCTATCGACCAGATGGGTGTAGGTCCTGCCAACGACCAGTTGAACGGCGGTTCGGAGTCAGAACTCGGACGTGCTGCATGGATTGGTCAGGTGAAGTACAATTATGCTAATAAGTACTATGCAGAGGGAAGCATCCGTTACGACGGTTCTGACTATTTCGCACCGGGCCATCGTTGGGGCGCATTCTTCAGTGGAGCCTTAGGATGGGTTATTTCTGAGGAGAAGTTCATGAAGAGCCTTGTCGAGAAGAACATCTTCAACTCGTTGAAGCTCCGTGCTTCTTACGGTCAGACAGGTCTTGACAGCAGCGCAGGTCGCTTTGCTTATCTTACTTCATACAGCCTTAACAACCAGGCTTATGTAATCAACGGCAAGTATGTGCCGGGATTCTATGAGGGTAGTCTGCCTTCACCCGACCTCACATGGTACACCACACGCCAGACTGATATCGGCTTCGACTTCGCATCGCTCAACAACCGTCTCTACGGTTCGTTCGACTACTTCTACTACTCTACAAAGGGTTATCTGCAGTCGCCTACCGGTGACAGCTATCTCAACACATCTATCGGTATAGGACTGCCACGCGTTAAGTCAGACAGCGAATTCCGTCGCGAGGGTTGGGAACTCCAGCTCGGATGGCGTAGCAACGTTGGCGACTTGAAGTATGACATCTCGGGCAACTTCACCTACTTCGACCAGCTTTGGGCCTTGAACCGCAGCGAGAGCGAGTCTTCATACATGAATCCTTACACTCGTCAGCAGCAGCAGAAGGGCTACTATGGCGTAATGCTCAAGAATCTCGGCTACTACAAGAGTGCAGACGATGTATTGAATAGCCCGGGCTTTGTTAGTGTCTTGAACTCTGGCTATCTTACAGCTGGTGATATCAAGTATGAGGATACCAACGGTAACGGTATGATTGACGGTGGCGACCAGCGTCGTCTGGGCAAGTCATCTATGCCACGCGGCCAGTTCGGTATCAACATGAACTTCCAGTACAAGGGCTTCTATCTCAGCATGCTCTTCCAGGGCTCTACAAACTTCGGTATGTACATCCCGGGTTCGGCAGCTATGCAGACAGGTCAGGCAGGTACATTGCCAGTGGCATTCGACTATCAGACCGACACTTGGACACCTAACAACAAGGGTGCTAAATATCCGCGTCTCATGGCCAATACCAACCTCAACTCGAACAACAACTATCAGGGCAGCGACTTCTGGCTCATCAACGGTGCCTACTTGCGTATGAAGGACTTCCAGTTCGGTTATGACCTCAAGCACTCATTGCTGCGCAGCGTAGCATGGCTCTCACGCGCCAAGGTGGGTCTCTCAGGACAGAACATCTTCACAATCTCTCAGGCTACCAAGTTCGGACTTGACCCAGAGAACTCTTCAGCAGAGAACTATGGCTATCCGGTAGAGCGAGTAATTGCATTTACAATTAATTTAGGATTCTAAACAATTATGAAAAATAATATTATAAAGATAGGATTGTTCGGCATTCTTGCTATGGGTGCCGCATCTTGCCAAGATACGTTGGATACTCATCCGACAACTACCTTCGACGAGGCTACTGTATGGGGTTCTAAAGCCACAGCAAATGCTTTCGTCAATGCCACCTACGAAAATGTCATAACAATGTTCACTGGCAATGGCTCGTGTGTAAGTTGGGAGGCTCGTACACCTAACGGTATTATGTGCTCACAAGTATACGAAGGCATTGATGGTTTAGCTACTGAGCTTGGTCTTTCGAGAGATACCGACTTCGGTATCAATCGTTTTGCACTGCTCCGCCGTTGCAACCTCATCATCCAGAAGGCTCAGGCTTCTACAGCCATGAGCGAGGGTGATAAGGCAGAAATTATTGCCAAGGGTCGTTTGCTCCGTGGCCTCGTATTCTTCGACCAGGCTCGCAAGATGGGACGTTTTGTTCCTATGCGTGAGGTCATTACAGAAAGCGATGAAGATAAGGCTACTATTCCTATGACTAAGGATGTAGCTGAGAGCTACAAGTATGTCATCGAGGACTTGGAGGCTGCTATTCCCAGCTTGCCTACTGAGGCTTTGCCCGGTGAACCTACAAAGTATGCTGCCGAGGTTCTGTTGAGCCGCGCATTGCTGCAGGCTTACGCCTACACAAAGAATACTGAGTATCTCGACAAGGCCATCACCTATGCTAAGGACGTAACCGAGAACTGCTCACTCAGCGACACCTATGGTGGCATGTTCAACGAGAAGGACGAGACCAACCCAGAGATTCTGTGGGGTTACTATCGTTTGAAGGCAAACTCTAAAATTGGTGATTACGAGGAGCTTATCCGCACATATCCTAACATCACAGTGGACAATGAAATTAACTCAAAGTCGCCTGTTAAGTTGAAGAATCCTAACGGTCGTACATTTGATGGATGGGCCATCTACTTCCCGACACAGGATTTGGTTGACCAGTATCTCGTTACTGACGAGGAGACTGGTAAGGCTCTGCCTTGGTGGGAGACCTCACAGTACAAGAAGAATGTAGAAGTCCTTGACCCTGAAACTGTTACAGAGGTTGGACAGATTGATTCATACGAGCAGGTAAACGGCAATTCTCGTAACATTCCTACTCCTCAGGACTTTGCACAGCTTAATAGCACTCAGCCTACCAACCTGCGCTACCACAAGCTGAAGGCAGATTCGGAAAGCAACCTCTCTAAGTTGATGTATAGCGGTCGCGATGCACGCTTTGCTACTTCTATTGTTTACGACGGCTGTACATGGATTGGTGAGACTGTAGAAACCAACCTTGGAGGCAACCTCTCAATGGGCGTACGTGATAAGGAAGACGGTGGCTGGTACACTACTACTACTGGTTACTACTGGCGCAAGTCGAACATCGAGAACCCAGAGCCACGTACATATTACGATTGCAAAGTACAGCTCCACTATAACATGTGCCGCACCGGCGAGGCTTTCATGAACCTTGCTGAGGCTTACCTCTTGAAGAAGGATATCCCCAATGCTGTTGAGGCTCTCAACGCCACACGCGTAAAGCATGGTAAGATTGCTCCATCTACAGCTACAACCGAGGCTGAGGCTTGGGCCGACTACATCCGCGAGCGCCGTGTAGAGATGGCAAATGAGAATGGCGATATCTATTTCAGCTACTTGCGCTGGGGTAAGTATGGTGGCTATGCCAACAACGGACGTGAGGCTGGCGACGTTATCTACGATCTTGACCGCCCGGTTTACAAGATTGAGATTTCACGCGACCGCACACAGTTGCTCATCAATCAGGTGACAATTCTTGGTAGTGCTAACCGTCACTTCACCACCAAGCGTTATCTCTTCCCTATTGCTCAGGGATTCCTCGCGACTCGTGAGGCATATGGTCTCGATCACACACAGAACGAGGGTTGGTAATTAAATTAAAGAAATAAAAAAACAAAGAATATGAAAATCTTAAAATTCTTTATTGCCATGTTTGTCATGGCTCTGAGTTGCACCTCTTGCCTTGAGAGCAATCTTGAAGAGCTCGGCACATATGATGGATGCGACATCACTGCAGGTTTTGCATGGTATCGCTATAAGGGCACTGACAAGCTTAATGCCAGTGGTGAGGTGCAGGTAATCCAGAAGGAGTTGAATCGCACTGGTCAGGCTATCGACAACGAGGCTGCTACATGTGCACTGACATTCAAGGTGCCTACAAACTTCACTGAAAAAGAGAAGGCTGACGTTAATATCAACAATATCGTTGTTGCAGTCAACATCTCTACAGCATCAGATATGCAGCCCGTAGAAGGCGCACCTAAGTTAGGTGTTCCTGCCGATTGGTCACAACCTCACAAGTACATTGTGAAAGCTGCCGATGGCAAATCAAAAATTTGGACAATTAGTGTAAATCTTAATAAGTAAGCTTTATACTTAGTGTAAAATAGGAGTTGAGAATAAGGTGAGAGGAGGGCCATACTGTTCTACCTTCCCACCTTATTCTTTTTAAATAGAAATTCAAAAAAGGAGTAAATGAAGAAAGATAATCTTAGAAATACTTTGGGAGCGCTTCTCTTGGGTTGTATGTTGGGCAATGTTGCTACAACTGCTCACGCTCAGAAGGTAGTGTTCCCACAGCAGAAGCAGGCTGGAGTAGCTGCATTGAAGGCTGAAGCCCTTGGGGTGATGCAACGAGTGAGTAGACAGTCTTCTATTCCTATAAGTCTGGAACTTAAGAAGGATGGTAGCAATATGTACTACGAGTATTCGGTTGTGAACGGTGTGCTTCGTCTGAAAGGATCGGACAATGTGGCTCTGTGTCGTGGATTCTATGATTATGTGAAAACACATAAGTTAGGAATGTACTCATGGAGCGGAAACAACATACAGCTTCCGTCTTCACTCCCTGCCACTAATGACGTGAAGGTGGTTTCTCCTTTTCAGAATCATTATTACTTTAATGTATGTACATACGGCTACAGTATGCCTTATTGGGACTGGGCACGTTGGGAGCAAGAAATAGACTGGATGGCTCTACACGGCATAAATATGCCTCTTGCACTTGTTGGCTATGAGGCTATATTGGCACGTGTGTGGAAGAAGATGGGACTGACCGACGAAGAGATAAATGGATATTTCGTAGGACCTGCACATTTGCCTTGGATGCGTATGGGAAACGTGAGTGGCATTGACGGGCCTTTGAATGCCGACTGGCACAAAGACCAATTGGCACTCCAGCATAAAATATTGAACCGTATGCGCTCTTTAGGTATGAAACCTATTTGTCCAGGATTTCCCGGATTTATTCCTGAAGCTTTCAAGCGCATCTATCCCAATCTCAACATTGTGGAAACACACTGGGGAGGTGCTTTTCACAACTGGATGATTTCACCGACAGAACCTTTATTTGCAAAAATTTCGGAGGCTTTTATCCGTGAATGGGAAAAGGAATTTGGCAAGTGTGATTATTATCTGGTAGACAGTTTCAATGAAATGGATATTCCTTTCCCTGAAAAAGGCAATCCTGCCCGTTATGAGATGGCGGCTTCCTATGGTGAAAAGGTGTATAATGCTATAAAGAAAGCCAATAAGAATGCGGTTTGGGTGATGCAGGGGTGGATGTTCGGTTATCAGCGCCATATCTGGGATTATGAAACCCTGGGTGCACTTGTATCGCGTGTCCCGGATGACAAGATGCTTCTTCTGGATTTGGCTGTGGACTACAACAAGCATTTCTGGCACTCAGAGGTGAACTGGGAGTATTATAAAGGCTTTTATAACAAACCGTGGGTGTATAGTGTAATCCCGAATATGGGAGGCAAAGTAGGAATGACAGGTGTGCTTGACTTTTATGCTAACGGTCATCTCGAAGCACTTGCTTCAGCCAACCGTGGCAATCTGGTAGCACATGGTCTGGCACCCGAAGGTATAGAAAACAATGAGGTTCTTTACGAACTGGTAACGGATGCCGGCTGGAGCAGCCGTCGTATTGATGTTCGCGACTGGTTGAAACAGTATAGCCGGAACCGTTACGGTGCGGCTCCGGAATGCCTGATGACGGCATGGGATTATCTGCTGAAGTCTGTTTACGGCAGTTTTACGGACCATCCCCGTTTTAACTGGCAGTTCCGTCCTGGCAGTGTAAAGAATGGTTCGATAAATATGAATGTGGATTATTTCCGTGGTCTGGAAGCATTTATCTCTGCATCGGATGATCTGAAGGACAGCCCTTATTATCTGACGGATTTATGTGAGATGACAGCCCATTATTTGGGCGGTAAGGCAGAATTGCTAACAAAACTAATCGATCAGGAATATCTTTTGGGTGATACGCTTAAGGCTCGTTTCCTTCAAAGTCGTTTTGAAACTCTGATGTTAGGAATGGATCGTATTCTTTCCTGGCATCCTACGCTTCGTCTTGACCGTTGGCTGTCGTTCGCTCAGAAATCAGCTCGTACTGATGCGCAGCGTAAACAATACGAAACCAATGCCCGCCGTATTGTAACCGTCTGGGGACCTCCGGTAGATGATTATGCAGCACGCATATGGAGTGGCTTGATTGGAAACTATTATCTGGGTCGTTGGAAGGAATATTATCGTGGACGTGAAAGTGGCGAGCAAGTAAACCTGGCTCAATGGGAGCGTCGTTGGGTTGAGGATAATCATGACAGTTACCACTGGAATACTGATTTAGATATCGTAGGTTTTGCCAAAGAAATGCTTGCTTTGTCTAAGGATATTTCTACCGCTTCGCTGCTTTTGAATCGCCCGAATATGGTGGGTACTTGGAGTCTTGGCTCTGGAGAGACTAAGGAATTTGAGTTTCATATCCCTGCCCGTATGCTTTCCAATATGAAGGGCATCACATTAGAATGCCTGAAAGGCAATGGTATGCTGGAGTGCAGCGGTGTTATTCTAAAGGCCGATGGTATAGAAGTTGTTTCTTCTTCAGAAGTCATTTCATCAAAGAATGGCATGCTGTATTATAAATTGGTTGTGCCGAGTGGGGTGAATGCCAATAACGGATGTGTACTGAAATTGAAGTTGAAATCAATGAATGGAAATATAGCAGGAACAATTGCGTGTGACATGTAATATTCATTATATTAATCTCAAGTTGTGAAACTTGCTTTTATAATTAAACAGTTATAATTATAGTAGATGGTGGAGGAAAACCAGTGGGTTTTCCTCCTATTTTTACACGGTTTTATCCACTACAGCGTATTTGTTGGATAAAAAGCAGAAATCAACGACAATATTGACAATAACAGTTATATAACATACAAAGGAATACAAAAAAGCTGTTCTTGCTTCTTGTATGGGAGCATTGAGAATCTTACAGCGTGTAAGTCAGGATTCGCTTTGAGAAGAGTCGTTAGTGAGTTGGCTCTCACATTACTTTCGTATAGTTCGCATTGAACATCAACGACTTAACTTTTGCCATGGAATTGTCCATGCCATTGTCTTTCATGAAGACCTTAGCGGCATTCAGTGAGGCGAACGATGCGTTGAACGCAAAGTCCAACTGTCTCTTGTGTCTTGCCTGACAATCTATAAGTCCCGTAAACTGCTTGCAGTCGCGATAGCAGAACTCTATCTGGAAACGAGTGCGGTATGTCTTCAATACTTCCTCACCCGTCGTTGTCACGGAAGCGGCTGACTAGATAGAAGCCAAGCTCCGACATGCCCTTCTCGAACGTGGATGTGGAGTGATGTACGGATTGCATCCTTGAGAATCTCCTCATATTGGCTAAGTGGTTCTGAAATCATCATACTTTTAAAGTCTTGAAGCAACTATAAAGGTACTGAAAATCAGACACTTAGCCATATTTATTTAGTTATGTTTTGTTAATCAACTCGCTCATTTTCAAACAATTATGTGATTATTAACAGAGTATTGTTCTATTGTTTTTTGTTATTTTTTGCGAGAGGTTTTCTGTTCATAGAACAGGTGTGAAACAGGTACACGTTTCCACCGAAGTCGGTGGCAACAAGTACGTTGCCTGAAGCGGCTAAACTGCCGAATACAGGAGCACCGGTGGCATGTTTCCATTTGATTTGTCCTTGTCGCTTATCGATTCCATAAATGCAACCGTCAGAGGCTCCTACCCAAACCAAATCTCCAGCCAGCAGGGGGCTAGTTTCTATGGTGCCTGATACGGGGCGGGTATAGGGTGCTGTGTAAATCAAGGCATTGTTTACCGGACAATTCCAACGTTCTTCCAGGGTTTGGTTGTCGAGGGCCACCAGTCCTCGTTGGGCGGAACCGAAGATGATTTCATTGTCGGTCAGCAAGGGTGTAGAAGTAACGTCGACACTATAGCCCAAGTCTTTGCGTACGATTGTGCGACCGGTTTTTGCATCTAGGATGAAAAAGGCTTTTTCTGAAATCAGGTAAAGCAGATTGCCGTGGATGGCTGCTGAAGCTCCTCGGTTGCGCAGACCGTTGTCGTTTCGTTGCCACAGAAGTTTGCCATTGCGGGCGTCGTTGGCATAGAGCGCACTCCATTGAGCCGATCCGATGACGACGTCTGCGTTAGCTGAGAGGGTGGTAGTTGTACCTTCGCGTTGGTTCCATGCATCATTTCTCCACAGGAGTTTTCCGCTGGCTGCATCAAAAGCCGAGAGGGCTTTTCCAGTGCCGGCATAGACGATTTGGTCTGTGGCAGTCAGTCCGTCAATGAGTCCTGGCGGTGTGTTGATTGGCAGTTGTGCTTCCCATTCAACGGTGCCTGTTTCCGTATTCAAGGCATAGAGGTGTCCCAGTATGTCTTGTGCAAAGACTTTTCCGGCAGCGATGGCGATGGAGTTCTTTACTGAGGCACGTACGGGGTGCTTCCATTCCGTTTTGCCTGTTTGAGCATCCAGTGCATAAACGTGGGCTTGCCCTTTGGCATCTTCATCCACCGAAGCCACATTGATTTTCCCCTGGTGAATCAAGGGGGAGGTCATATATAGGTTAGCACCCACATTGGTTACCCATCTTAGGGTAAGTGTCGGGTCAAGGTTGGCACTCGATACACCACCGTTATGACTGGAGTTGCCCAATAGGTTGTTCCAGTCGCTTCCCAAATTGATGGTTGTCTTTTCGGGTATATAAGTAAAGGTGCGTGTCTCAGTCGTTTTTTCGCCGTTTTCCTGAATGGAAGTTACTTCAAGGGTTAGTTTCTTTCCGACATGTTTGTTAGCTAACGGCAATTGAGTACTCCAGGTCCAGTCGGTTTGCGGGGTCAATACCTTGTCTTTCCATAGTATCTGGTTGCCTTCCTTGCAGGTATAGGTTACTCGTCTGATAGGTGAGATAGAAGAATAGGCATTCACAGTCAGGGTGGTGCTGGCAGTCTGCTGGGTAGGAGTGGAAATACACAAGTGACGGTTCAGGTAACAATAGCGCAATTCGGAGGTAAAGTCACCCTTGCGATCCACCTTCATTACGCGGTAGCCTCCTTTCGAGTGGTCAATGCCCCCTTTGTCTGTCGATGAAGTACAGACGGTCCATACTTTCCCTTGCTTCTGTTTGAAATTGATGTGCCAGTGTCCGTAGATCCATGCTTTCAGGTTGTATGCATCCAGGTCTATGCTTTCTGTTTTTCCTTGGTAGATGAAGCGGTCGCTGGTGGTGAGTATGTCGTGATTGAAGATATACACCGGTGTACCTTTCTTTACTTGAGCCAGATCCTTCTTCAGCCATCGGGCCACTTCGTCGCGGGTATATCCCGGTTGGTAGTCACCGCCTGGCATAGGGGTTACAATGTAGTGTACTCCTGCCACATCGAATGAATAATAGACAGGTCCGTAATATTTCTCGAACACTTCTTCTCCATATTTTCCTTTGACTAGGTCGTGGTTGCCAATGCAGTAGAACACGGGTACGCCCATATTGTCGGTATTCATCAACCGGATATGTTCCTTGAGCCCTTTTTCGTAGCAGATGTCACCGGTATGGATGATGAAGGCTGCCTTTTCGTTATTGGCATAGGCACGAAGGTCGGCTACCCAACGTTCGTTTTGAGTGGTGTTGAAGATTTCAGTATCGGTTACTTGGAGGAAGCGATGCGATTTGTCTTTGGCTATGCCCGCATTATAGGGTATGAGTCCGAAGTCGTAGCTTGGGGTTGAAGGAAGTATGGGCTGGTAATGTCGGTTTTTGGTCAGGTAGCCTGAAGGGGTGGTGATGAAGATAAATCGTTCGCCAGGATGTCCTGGCAGCGTGAAACGACCGTCTTTGTCACTTTTCACTACGTTCAGTCCATCGGATACACTGATGTTTTTCAAGGTTTTTTCGCCCGCATCGAATGATCCGTTGTGGTTGCGATCCACAAATATGCGCCCAGTATGTTGGCCTAGGGTGGGAATGGCTGTTGCTAACAGGAGAACAGTAAGCAGATTTTTTTTCATAAATGAATCTTTTAGTGTATTTAAAATGTTAATATATCCTTGTATCTTGTCGGTTTATTTAAAGATTGACATCGGAACTTCGCCTGTCCAGACGTTGGGCTGTTTTACCTTGAACAGATGCAGGATAATGGCAACCGTATTGACAGTATTGTTGGGTTCGGTCAGTTTGAATCCTTTGCGTATGCCTGGTCCGGTGATGCCCCATGGAACCAGCATTTCGTCGGTGCTCATTCCACCATGTCCGTATCCGATGCCCCCAGGGTCTGAGAGAAACAGAAAGTGGGTGTCTTCATACAGTCCTTCTTTCTTCAGTTTGTCCAGGTATTTACCGATCTCATCGGAAACGGCTGGGGGAAAGTTTTTCTTCTTGATTTCCCATCCATTATCTACAATGTCATGTTGTTCCGGTCCGTTGCCGGTGAGGTGGCTGGTCCAGTTGGGTAAGGTTACAGAGGGCATCACCACACGGGTGTCGGTTGACAGGGCACCTTCAGCCTGCAAGGTGTCCAAGTGGGGAGTTTGGGCTTTGATATATGCTTGTGTATCGTTTTAATTCACTTCCGGATACTGTGTTTTTTGCAAAATAAGTTATTTTTCAGCAATTGAATGATGGAAAATATGTTTATTTTCATGGATAATATTTCGGCATGAATGAGGAAGAACCGAGAGAATGAGAGATTATCCGTACTATTCCTTACATCTGAAATACCGGACGCATAGCCGACAATATAGGAGGTAAATAATCCACATAAGGCAGACGGGCATATCCATAGATCATCCGCCCCTCTTTGTCCTTTCCTATCAGTTTAGGAGCAAACTCATCAGTCGTGATACCACTGCCTTTGCCATCGAAGACCAAAATTAGGTCTTTTCTTGAACGTCTTGTCTGAATCACCCGACAACCTTTACCGTAATTGACCTCTAGAAAAGAACCAAAACGCAACGAAGCCACATCTATGTCACGGTGGGGGGATCAAAACCAGACTCAGCCTTCACCATCACCTCAATAGTTCGGGTATCCGCTGTAATGGGCTTTGAATTGAGCACACTCAGCAGCAACCCTTTGTTCATTGGAATGCAAATGTTTTTTGAACTGTGCCGATCTCCACCATGATCTTCCCACTTAATTGTATCAATAACGGCAAAGTTCATCTGTTCTACTCGGCCTTCCGCATCCTGAAAGACTTTAGGCCGCTCATACTTGAACCACTTTTCCACCTTTCCGTCACGATGGAAAGAAATACCAGGCACATACGCTTCACCCGGTTCAACTATCCAATGAAGGCCGTCCTTCGAACGTTGGTAGAAAGCAATGCGTCCCAGCCAATCGTTCACAACCAAGTGATACTGCAAAGAATCGCGCCAAATAACCGGATCTTCAAATTCACCGGCTACCGACAGATACACCCGATGATCAGTGAGCTGTTCATAGGGTGCAATGCCATCGCGACTAATCCAATACCTCCTCCGCGACAGACCATCAAATAAGATCCATCCTGACGCTTGGCAAAACTTAAATTTGAAAGACCTTCGATGATGCGGCGGTCACGAGGATAAAACTTGAACTTCCCATATTTCCATGGTCCGTTTATATGATCAGCCACATAATATCCGTCGATGACATACCCATATGACCCTTAGAAGCCATCTCGGGCCATCCGCACACAAATAGATGGTATTTTCTGTCCTCTCCTTTCAGGATGTTTCCACCCCAAAACGACCACTCCGGACATTCATACAGCCTAACAACAATCCAAATTTTACATTCATATTTTTCATAATTAATACAATAATACTTTGTTAATCTTACAGATAATCCGTTGACAACAAACAAATCCTCTGATAAAGTACTGCAAAACAAAATAGATCAAGTGACTGATGTTCATTCTCTTTAATAATATCTTACCACACATTCAAGAAATTATCACCAACTGTCACTAATCAACCACCAACTTCAGTCCATGGTCATGGTCGGTCCCAAAGATATCTCCATTCGTTAATTTGATGATGTTCACACTCACAATAACACAAGTAATATTTAGAAAAAAGAAGAAAAGCATAAACAACATACAAAAATGCATCGGCTACTCCCTTCACAGGGACCTGCCGATGCTCATCTACTTTATATAACTAATCAAACGTTTTTTCAGCAAGTTTTGCAGGCTGTCAGGCTTTAATTGACACATTACTGAACCAATTGGTTCATCTCGTCCCAATCCATGGTGGAAGTCGGAGCAAAAGCATCCGACTTCATGTAGGTAATCAAACTATGCAACAGCTGCTTTTTTTCGGGATAGTCCAACAAGTCGTGCTGCAGATCCATACTGCAGACTATCAACTTGCCGTTCAGACAGTTGGTCTCAAACAGATTGGTCAACCGACGGTTGTTGGCAAAGTTGTCCACACATTCCACTAGTGGCGTAAGCTGCGTGTAGAGGCTGTCCACCACCCAAGTGCGCGATTGTGTAGCCAGACTCCACCACTGCCAGTCGGTATGATTTGAATAATTCATAAGGGTTGTTTATTTCTTGTTATCTACCAACACTCAGCACAAAATTGGAAATTGGGCTGCTGCTTCCGAATCATATCAAAGCATTCACGTGCTTTTTCTTTCTGGTCCAGTCCCAGGTATCCCAAGCCCATCAGGTAATAGCAATGAAGGCGGTTGTTGCGTTCCATATCATCCTCCCAAATTTGCAGATCGGGCAGCGAAACAGCAAAATAATCCATCACGAAAGGATCGTACAGATGCTTTTCGCCATAGGCAATGAGCCGGTTAAACTTTCCGCGAGCTTCAGGTTCGCGACCCAAACGGCGCAATGCCAATCCTTGGTAGTAAATTTTGTCGGGCTTCTGGTCATTGTAATACATCGCTGCCGTAGGCTCACCGCTGCCTTGTGCTGCCCTTTCCAGGCACTCCCGTGCTTCCTGGTTTTGGCCCATAGCATCAATCACGCATGCTTTGTAATATAGAAAGTCGTTTTCCTGTGCGCCATACAGCTTACCTTCACCCAGGTGATTCGGATAAACAAAACATTCATCGATGCGAGCCTTTGCATTTACATAATCGGCTGTCTGCAGATACTTCTTCACCAGCCCCAGTCTGGCATATTGATACTGGGCAGGAACCTTACCTTCGCCTCCTTCCCACGGATGAAAGTGACGGGCATCAATCTTCTGCAAAGCTTCTTCGTAGCGACCTGTCAAATTGAGCAGGGTAGCATATTCCAAATAGAGGTCGTCGCGAGCATCGACAACGTCGAGATGTAAACTGAGGAACTGAAGACGCTGGTTGGGAGTGACTCCCATTCGCTTGTACAGTTGGTCGAGTTCCATTAGGATACGGGCATCGGTCGGGTCGAGAGCATAGGCTTTTTCCAGCAATGCTACGGCCTCCTGCTTCTTGCCAAGTTTGTTGAAGTAAGCCAGTGATAGATTTCTCCATACCGTAGGGAACGTGCCGTCCAATTGTTTGGATCGTTCCCAAGCCGATACAGCTTCAGCATATTGACGTTTGTCGTACCACAGATTTCCTAATTGATAGAGTGCCTTCGGGGCTGTAACGGGTAAGGAAACTACGCACTGCAAGGCCAGTAATGCTTCCAAGCTATTCGGGAAAAATTCGTCCACTGGAGCCTGTTCGGCTTTCTCCACCCAGTCAATGGCTTCTCCACAACGGTCAATCTGCGCCAAAATCCATGCCTTCTCATACATTAATAAGCAGGAAAGTGCCTGTCCATCCGACAAAGAAACGTCGACTACTTGCAAAGCAGACTGCCAGTCGCCAGCCTGTGCATAATCTGCCACCAGTTCTTCGTAGTTACGTGCCTCGTTTCGCATCCGTATCTTCATATCTGTCAATACCTTATCATCGTCCGTCAACAACCAGGCTTCGAAGCTGCAACCGAAATTAAACGGATCCAATGCAAGTGATTCGCCGATAAGTTGCAAAGCTTCCTCCCGAAGGCCGAGATGACGTAGAATCAAAGTCTTGAGATGACGGGCTCGATGATTGTGCCAGTTGCGCACAAGCGAACGGTCAATTTCCTCAAGTGCACTTTCCCAATTGCCGAGTCCAACTGACACTTGAGCTAGCGAATAATAGCCAGCATCCTGCCAGGCGGCATTCCAACATGCTTTATAGAAGGCAGCATAAGCTTCCAAAGCACGGCCCTGGTACTTTAACACGAGTCCCAAGTTATAATAAGGTTCACCATCGTACGGATTTGGGTTGCGTTCGGTCAATGTTTCGATGGCACGACGCAGATAAGGTTCAGCCTGAGCAAACTGTCCGCGACGGAACAGCCACAGCCCCATGGCATTGTTGTTGCGCACGTCAGTAGAGTCGCGTCGCAAAGCTTCCATGTAATAGTTGGTAGGCAGGTAAGTGGCATGACGGTACTGTTCCAGATGCAGACCGGTAAGGTAGAGTTGTTCAGTAGAACGCAACTCCGTTGGCGGCAAAGCGGGATGAGCAGCATCGGGAATTGGCTTGATGACATCAGGTTCTGGCTGCCAGTCAAGCAACAACTTGCCTGAAGCGCGATAGACAGCTACCTCGACCTGCTGCAGGTCCATAGGTGGCAACACATGCACGAAAACCGACTCAGGAGTGAGGTCGAGCGTAGCTTCCCACACCACACGTCCAAACTGGCGAACCACTGTATGCAGCTGATCGAGGCAAGAAGTAGCCTGAAGTTTCAACACGTATTCTTCACCTTCGCCCGCTTCCAGATTCATCAACAGATCGGCACAAGCATTCTTCACCACGCCCAATTCTCGATAGGGAATGAAGTATTGGGTGAATTCCTTTTCTTCATAAGGTTGCAGCCAGGTAAAGTCGGGTTGGTTATCGGTATATACCCCCGTCATCAGTTCGATATAAGGTCCGTCAGCATCAGTCAGGTTACGGTCCCAAGCCTGTCCAAAGTCTCCATTACCCCAAGTCCATTGCTTCTTTCCTGGCGAAATATGGTGATTGGCCACATGCAGTACGCCAGCACGAGTATCATTTTCATAGCCGCCCACAAAGTTATAGCGCGAACGGATTGCCATATAGGAGGTAGGTACCGGAATATTCTTGTAGCGCGAAATGTCCACCCCAGCCGAATAGTCCATTTTGTAGTAAGTGCCCGTAGCGATAGGATAGCTGGACACATCGCGTTTTCCATGGTCAAACACTGCGTTCACATCAGCGGGGAACACTGACTGATAATCATCGTTGACCGCCACTGCCGGATTGGCCCACCACAGAAAAGTCTGAGGCAGAGGCGTAGGATTGTACACTTTACCACGGATTTCGAGGTATGCCTTGCCAGGACGCAGCGTAAAGCCCGCCATTCCTTTCTGATGAAACATGCGTTCGCGTTCGCTCACCCACACCGTTGCACTACCGTCGGCTCCGTGTTCAATATAAAAATCCACCGGCAGGAAGGTACTCGGACGATGGTGCTGCGGCCAATTAAATTCAATTCCGCCAGAAATCCAGGGGCCGGTAAGTCCCACTAATGCCGGTTTAACCACATGGTTATAATAGATGAAATGACGTTGTTTTATCTTGTCGTAGGCCATCTGTACACGTCCGCCCAATTCGGGAAGGATCATGATTTTGACATATTCATTTTCCAGCCACACTGCATGATAAGCCTTGTCCACACACGTATCCGAAATCTTTTCGATGACCGGATAAGGATAAACCACTCCACTACTGCCTTGGTACACGCGTTTCTCGAAAAACATCGGATTCTTTTCCGACTTCCCGATTTCATATGTAGGAAGTATCACTTCTTCCTCCCAAATGTTTACTTTTCTGTTTGATTTCTTCATTTTAGTATTTTTGTTAAATGAACAGACAGAATTTATATTTTTTTCTCTCATAACTTCTTCTGCTCTTACTATATAATCTCATCAAAAATTAAAATTGTTGTCATAACTAACAATAGTTTCAAGATGTATCTTTGAAGTTTTAGCGGACAGCAAAAGATATACTTACTCCATTACAAACGTAGCCAGCACACCCTTATGGTCGGAGGGCCACGTAGCGAGCGGTGTTATTATCGGTTCGTCAGTGCCGAGGGGTACACGCTTGGCATAAGCGATGTTTCCTTCAGGACCAAAAATCTTGCATTCCGTCACCTTAATGCCTTTGCCACGGAAGAAGAGATAGTCGATGCGGTCGCGTTCGTCCGACTTCGGAGCCCACGTCAGCTTGCGTGGGCCGACATCAGGATTGTCCGAGGGGAAGGTGAAGCCCGGATGAGTCAGCACATTAGGGTGAACCGTGCGATAGCAGTCCTTGAATCCAGCCTTAATGAGCGCTGCCGTCTGCGGCCACGCTATCACCACGCCGTGATGGTCGTACATATTGCGCGTCTGCTCCGTCCAGTCCTGCACCGACGGTTCGTTGAAGTCGCCGCCTATAATGGTGATGAATCCACGCTCCTTGTCGCGCTTTGCCTCCTTAAGGAAGCTGGCTATAGCCTCGTCGCGCATTGAGAGAGCGTTTCGACGCAATATCTCGTCGACATCGGTGAGCGGTTCCATCTCCTTAAAAGTGTTGCCGTCAACACCACGCACCTCATAATACGTGTCGTTGAGATAGTCGAGATGGCTGGTGTACAGGGCCAGTTTGTGTCCGCACACCTTCGTCTCAAGCTTGTATATCGACCCATGGTCGTCCTTCAGCGGGAACACCGTCTTATGAGCAGTGATAGGAGTAGACGACAACAGCCCAGTATCGTCCGATCGGAACCCGTAGTACACTACACCACGCTTTGCCATATCCTTGCACACACGCGCAATGAAGTCGTCTTGATAGTTGCGTACCTCGCTGAACGTCACGTAGTCGGGGCGTAGTCTTTCCAGTTCGTTCAGTATGGCTTTATATCCATCCTTTACCACCGTTCCTTCTTGCCAGATGTTCCACTGCAATACGGTAAACGTCTTGCTCTCCTTCTTTCCTTTTGCAATAGAAGCCATTGGCAATAGCATTAATGCCAACATCATGACAATTGTTTTCTTCATAATCTTATTATTTTTTTTGTATTTCTTAACCCAATGGTTTCTGTGACAGTTCAGCTTCGATTTCCTCCAGTGTCTTTCCCTTGGTTTCTGGCAAACAAAAGCGAATAAACAGAAAGCCAGCCAGGCAAAGAATGCCATATACTAGAAACGTTCCGGAAGCCTGAAGCGCCTCGTTGAGCAATGGAAACGTATAAGTTAATACAAAGCTGGCAATCCAAAGAAACAGCGTCGAAATAGCCATGGCCGTTCCACGTACCTGCTGAGGAAATATTTCGGAAAGCACTACCCACACTATGGGAGCCAACGACATGGCATAGCAAGCTATAGCCATTAAAACGAGCGTCAGCATTACCCAACCGGTAAGACCGATGAAGTAACAACCGCTCATGAGCAGGTAGATGACCGCCAATCCAAAAGAACCAATCAACATTAGCGAACGACGCCCCCATCGGTCCACCGTACCGATAGCTACCACCGTAAAGATAACATTGATCACACCGGTAACAACGATATTCATCATCACATCCGACACTTCAAAACCCGCTGCAGAAAACACCTCATGAGCATAGTTAAAGATGACGTTGATGCCGCACCACTGTTGGAATACTGCCAGGACAATACCTACCAGTAGTACTCGCCGTACACTGGGCTTAAGCACTGCCTTCAAATCGTACGAGGTAACTTCAGACCGTGAGGCAAGCCAGCGCGGACTCTCAGGAATGAAAAATACCAACACCAGGAAAAGCAGTGCAGGAACTGCTTCCATCCAAAACATCCAACGCCAAGCCATTGCAATACCTTCGAGCGACAAGGCCTGGCTATTGACAGCATACATATCGGCAATCAGCCAATTGGTCACTTGAGCTGACAGTATGCCCAGCACAATGGTCAGTTGGTTCAACGAAACCATGCGTCCCCGTATCTCAGCCGGCGAAACCTCGGCAATATAAATCGGTGATATGTTGGAAGCAATCCCGATGCCCAATCCTCCTACTATGCGATAAAAAATAAACCATGAAAAACTATCGACCGCTCCGGTACCGACTGCCGAAAAAAGAAAAAGAAAAGCGGCCACCATCAGCAGTTTTTTCCGGCCATAACGGTCGCTCCAAGTACCCGAACAGCCGGCTCCCACCAAACACCCCAGCAGAGCACTGCTCATGGCCCATCCCCGCAAGGCTGCCGATTGTTTCAAGGCAAAAAAGGGTTCATAAAAGATTTTGGCTCCTCCAATCACAACCCAATCATAACCAAACAGAAAGCCGCCCATAGCCGAGACAAAGCAGATGAACAGCAAATTAAATTTCTTTTCGTCTTTCATATAGATTCTATTTTTCATAAAGATATGTATATTCTATGAGTTTCATATATCATTCATTCGCGAAATCCTTACAGGTAAGATTTCCAAGTGCAAAGTAAGCACTTTTCCAAGAAACCAGGAATAGACAAACTGCAGTTTACAAATGGACTATTTTCTGAAAAATACGCAGCGTAGCTACTACTGCGAGCAAACCTTGTTTTGTCGCATTTGTTCACACAAAGGAAGCAACACAAAAAACGAAGCCATGCACAATAAAGTTTCCTCATCAACTGAGCCAACATAATAATTATAGCGATTCCAAGTACGGCTATCCCATGCTTCATGAAACTTGCGCAACCAGACCAGAAAGTACCGATATGCGGAGTGCCGTAGAGCTCCATTTGAGTGAAATTTATCTTTTTTTGTATCTTCATGTACAATAAAAGTATTTCCAAGAGTAGACTCTCGAAAGTTTTGCTTAACTTTGCAGATGAACTTTTGATAGCATTTCTGCAGATTTCCGTATATTGGTTGAGTGGTTCTGATGTCATGTCACTTTAAACTTAGTACACTATAAAGTTACTGATAATCAGCCAGATTAATCAAATGTTGTTGGTTATATTACGTTAGTTAACTATCTCGTTTTCAAACGATAACATTAGAATAAACAGAATATTGTATAAATAATATCTATATGATAAAACTAAAAAATGGTTTCTTGGGCGAAAGAGCCTTGGTGTTGCCGCCCGCTGTTATTGAGGATATGGAAAGAAGTCCACTTTTAACGGCACTTCATATCACTGACATCGGCTATTATCCCCGAGCAGAACACCACTACCGGCAGCGCACAACCCCCATCAACCAATTCGTGTTCATTTATTGTGTAGAGGGAAAAGGATGGTTCCGCTTGTCTGATCAGAAACCACAACCCATCGGCAGTAACCAATGCTTCGTACTCCCCGCTAATACACCACATGCCTACGGAGCCAATGAGGATGACCCATGGAGCATCTATTGGATACATTTCAAAGGCTGCCTGGCCGAAGCGTATGCAGCCAGCCTACGCTCCCCGATGAACGTCAAGCCCAACATCTATTCACGCATCAACGGACGCATACAACTGTTCGAAGAAATCTACCACACCTTAGAATTGGGTTATAGCAAAGGTAACCTGCTGTATGCCTGTTCCGCTTTTCATCATTTTCTGGGCACCATCTGCTATCTGCAGGAATACCGAAACGCCATCCAAAAAGATTTTATCGGCGATCCGGTGGAACAAGCCATCCATTTTATGAAAGAAAACCTGGAAAAGAAGCTGACCATAAACGAACTGGCCAAATATACGGGATATTCCATTTCACACTTTACTTCTCTGTTCAAGGAACGGACTGGTTATTCACCTGTGAACTATTTCAACCAATTAAAGATACAGCATGCCTGCTACCTGCTGAACTTCACCGACATCAAGATCAACCAAGTATGTTTCAAAATAGGAATTGAAGACTGCTATTACTTCTCACGTCTGTTCACCAAAATTATGGGCATTTCACCTACGGAATACAAGAAACAAGCTAAGGGATAGGGACTGAAATAACTCATTCTGCCGAGTAACACAAAGGCCATTCGTGACCTCACGGCCTATATCATGGAATGAGCCTTGGTAAAGAATGGACGCGTGGAACGTACTGGAAGATTGGAAAACCTCTCGGTAGCTCCGCAACAAAAGAATCGGCTGAAGCCCTGATTGGACGGATTTGCAACACCAAAACACCATAACAACAAAAAGGAGTTACTCTTTGAAGAGTAACTCCTTTTTGTTGTGGTGCCACCAGGAATCGAACCGGGGACACAAGGATTTTCAGTCCTTTGCTCTACCAACTGAGCTATGGCACCAACTGTGTTTTGTTTAGCGAGTGCAAAGGTACAAATAATATTTGAATTGACAAAACGAAATCTGATTTTTTTTGCTTTTAAAAGCCAAAATCGTTGAATATGTTGTGTTTAATGTTTTATAAATACGGGCTGAAAGCCCCAAAAGCACATAGGAGGGCGTGTCAGAATAGGAGTTAGAGGAAGTTAAGAAGAAGTTAATCCATCTACGATGAATGGAAGTTAACGGACAAATGCTTTGTCTTTCAGCAATTTATACATATGTCCGCTCGCTCGGCTTTGCCGCTTGCTTTAGCAAGAACTTCTATTAACTACGGGCAAAGCCCAAACTTCTTCTAACTTCTGTTTTGACACACTCTCTGTACGGATTGAAAATAGCAAAACGCCCTACAAGGGCAAAAGCATTGGTTATTAACGCTTTTGCCCTTGCAGGGCGTTTTGTTATTGGTGGCTTGTTCCCTCAGGGCGCTGCCCTGGGCTATGTGCTTCTGCCCCGTTGGGGCGTACTGGTGATGACTGTTTTCTTATCTACTTTCAACTTAGCATTACTTGCTCAGCGGATTCCATCCCTGCGCTTTCAGCTCAAACTCCTGGTTGTCGCGTGTCACGAGCATTTGTCCGAGTTCGGGGCGTGTGATATGTCCAATCATCTTCACGCCATCCATCTGCTGAATCTTTTCGTGGTCGCCGATAGGTACGGTGAAGAGCAATTCGTAGTCTTCGCCGCCGTTGAGGGCACAAGTAGTGACATTCATGTTCATTTCTTCAGCCATGACAGCAGTCTGGTAGTCGATAGGAATGTTCTTCTCGTAGATGCGGCAACCGCAGTTCGACTGTTTGCAGATGTGCATCAGTTCGCTCGACAGACCGTCGCTTATGTCCATCATGGCAGTAGGGTGGATGTTGAGTTCGCGGAAGCGTGCAATGATGTCGCCACGAGCTTCTGTCTGCAACTGGCGTTGCAGCAGATATTCCTTTCCTGCAAAGTCGGGCTGGAAGTCGCGCAACTCTTCCAGGGCACGCTTGTCGTTCTTCTTGCGAGCCTCGTCCACCTGCTGATAGTAGACGCTCTTTTCGCGTTCGAGCAGCTGCAGACCCATATAGGCAGCTCCGAGGTCGCCCGTCACGCAGATAAGGTCGGTATCCTTGGCACCGTTGCGATATACGATGTCCTCCTTGCGAGCCTCGCCTATACAAGTGATGCTGATAGCCAGACCAGTGTAAGATGATGTGGTGTCGCCACCTACGATGTCAACCCCCCATTTGTCGCAAGCCATACGCAGTCCGCTGTAGAACTGCTCCATGTCCTCCACCTTGAATCGCTTGCTCAGCGCCAAACTCACTGTGAGCTGTCGCGGAGTGCCGTTCATGGCGAATATGTCGCTGATGTTGACCATAGCCGACTTGTATCCGAGGTGCTGCATGTCGATATAAGTGAGGTCGAAGTGTACGCCCTCCATAAGCATATCGGTAGTTACGAGCACTTCAGAGTCGGGATAGTGCAGTACGGCGCAGTCGTCGCCCACGCCTTTGATAGTAGATTCGTTCTTTAGCTTTATGTTATCGGTGAGATGATGGATTAGTCCGAACTCACCGAGTTTTGAAATGTCTGTCATATATATTATATAATGTGTGATTTATGCTCTGCGTATCATCTCGCGCATTATTTCGGTCATGAGCGGCTGTGCGGCATTGGCAGCCACCTGCACTTCCTCGTGCGACACCTCAACAGGCGTGTCCTCCAGTCCGAGGTCGGTTATTACGGATATGCCGAAGGTGCGTATGCCGCAATGATGAGCCACAATGACTTCAGGCACGGTGCTCATACCCACAGCGTCGCCACCCATGCGGTGATACATACGATATTCGGCAGGAGTCTCGAATGTTGGACCCTGTACGCCAACGTATACGCCATGTACCACACGGATGCCCTTCTCGCGTGCTATGTTGTCAGCCTCGTTGATGAGAACGTGGTCGTATGTCTCGTGCATGTCGGGGAAGCGCGGACCCGTAGGGAAGTTCTTTCCGCGCAACGGATGTTCGGGGAAGAGGTTGATATGGTCGGTGATGATCATCAGGTCGCCAATCTTGAACTCCGGGTTCATACCTCCCGACGCATTGCTTACAAACAGGGTCTTTATGCCCAGCTCGTACATTACGCGTATGGGGAAGGTCACCTCCTTCATCGAGTAGCCCTCATAGTAGTGGAAGCGTCCCTCCATGGCCATGATGTCCTTGCCGCCAAGTTTGCCGAAAATAAGTTTCCCGGCATGTCCTTCAACCGTCGACACGGGAAAGTTAGGTATGTCCTTATATGAAAATTCGTAGCTGTCGGTTATTTCCGTGGCGAGTTGTCCGAGCCCCGTACCGAGGATGATGGCTGTTTCAGGACTTGTGGTCATCCTTTCTTTTAGCCAAGATGCTGTTTCTTGAATTTTTTCGTACATAGCTTATGATTTTATTGTTAAACTCCTCTTCGCCGTCCTGCATGAATTTTATTCTGATGGGTAGGGCGTAGATGTTCTTCTTCACGTCGTCGGGGATGTCGCCCGTATGCGTCAGTCGCGTTGCGTCCTTCTCTGTAGTTATAATCATTTTGGGCGAAGGCATTGAGTCGAATGTCTGGCATACGCGCTCTATGTCGGCAGCTGTAAACTGATGGTGGTCGCCGAAGGTCACGGGTGTGATGTTCTTCGACACGGGTTGCAGGTCTACAATCATCTGTTGGGGCGATGCGATGCCCGTGAGCAGCAGTATGTTTACGTTCTTTGGCAACTCACTTATTGGTATACGTTCGCCACCGAACACGGGTTTCAGTGTCTCATACTGCAGCGTGGTGAAGAATAGCTCCTGGTATGGGTATAGGTTCATGGCACGTTTTAGCACCCGATACTCCATAGGTTTGAGGTCTTTGGGGCATTTCGTCACAATGACTATATCAGCGCGCGACTTTCCCTCCTGCGGTTCGCGCATGCGTCCGGCGGGCAACAACTTGTCGTAGATTATGAGTCGGTGGTAGTCGACGAGCAGTATGTTGATGCCAGGCTTGACATATCGGTGCTGATAGGCATCGTCAAGCAGTATCACGTCAATGTCCTTGGTCTCGTTGTCGTGTGTCAGGTGGTAGATACCGTTGCGACGGTTGCTGTCGACAGCCACGTATATGTCGTCAAATTTACGTCGCATCTGATAAGGCTCGTCGCCTATCTCTGGCATGGTGATGTCCTTATGGGCAAGCACATATCCACGGCTCTTGCGTTTGTAGCCGCGCGAGAGCACGCCAATCTTCAACTTGTCGTGCAACAGGTTTATGAGATATTCCACGTGTGGGGTCTTGCCCGAACCACCCACAGTGATGTTACCCACTGAAATAATGGGTATGTTGTAGCTTTGGCTTTTGAGCATTCCGATGTCAAACATCCAGTTGCGTATTCGCACACCGATGCCGTACAGCCAGCTCAAAGGCACAAGCCACTCATTTATTTTTATGAAATCTCCTTCTGTTCTCATTATGTTGTTTGCTATCTAATGTTCAATACGTATGGCATACGTGCCTGCAGCGCCTGTCGGTTGTTGAGATTGCGCATCAGGCAGAACGGCTCATACATGTCGCCCAGTGTCAGACGTAGCTGCTCGTCGAGGTAGTTGCCACCGCTGACAGAGCCCATCAGCTGGTCGGTCCATGACAACGGAGCCGGATAGTCGGTTGTGTAGTAGCTCTTTACCTTGGCAAGTTGTGCTGCCTTATGCACGGCATCGTCAAGACTTCCAAGCTGGTCTACCAGCTTTATCTTCAACGCATCGTTGCCAAGCCATACACGTCCTTGTGCTATCTTTTCAACAGCTTCTGTCGGCATGCGTCGTCCGTCGGCTACACGCTTGCGGAAGAGCTGGTAGCCACGGTTGACATAAGCCTGCAGTATGGCTGTCTCTTCGGCGCTGAACGGACGAGCCATTATGTTGCCGAAGGTGGTGTGGCGGTTGGTCTTCACCTCGTCAAACTTCACTCCGAGCTTCTGTGTCACCAGTCCGCTCATGTCTGGAATGGCAGCGAATATGCCGATGCTTCCTGTCAGGGTGTTGGGCTGTGCCACAATCCACGATGCAGGAGCCGACATATAGTAGGCACCTGATGCGGCATAGTCGCCCATTGATATCACCACAGGCTTCTTCTGCTTCAGCATGCTCACCTGGTGCCATATCTGTTCGGATGCGTATGCGTCGCCGCCACCCGAGTTTACGCGTATTACTACAGCCTTGACGTTGTCGTCGTTCATCAGCGCTTCGAGGTCCTTGCATACCTTGGATGCCACGATATTATGTCCGCCACCAGTCAGTGCCGATGCGGCTTCGCTCTGCACGATGTTGCCGTAGGCATAATATACGGCTATCTCGTCGTCGGCAGTATTTGTGTCCTTGGTGTTGAGCATGTCGCTCACGCTGATTTGCGGCACCGTGTCGTCGTCTTCAAGCTTAAGCAGCTTCTTCACGACATCCTTCACCTTGTCGGTGTACATTACACCGTCCACCATCTTGCGCTTTACGAGCAGGTTGGTAGGCTGGAACTCTGTCAGTTCATCAGCGTATGAGTTGAGCGAGTCGACGCTTATGCCGCGGCTCTTGCTTACTGCCTGGCACACGTTGTTCCACATTCCTCCTACAAACATCTGGGTCTGCAGGCGGTTGGCATCGCTCATGTGCTCTTCGGTATATGTCTCGGTGGCGCTCTTGAATGTTCCCACCTTCACTACCTGGAACTTTACGCCGAACTTGGCAAGCAGGTCCTTGTAGAATATGGGTTGAGTGCCTATGCCGTGCCATTCGAGCATGCCCTGCGGGTTGATGTACACCTTGTTGGCAGCCGACGACACGTAGTAGGCGCCTTGCGAGTATGAGTTGGCGTAGGCTACAATCCACTTGCCGCTCTTGCGGAACTGCTCCAGTGCGCCACGTATCTCCTGCAGTGTGGCATAGCTTGCGCTTAGCACGCCAGCCTCTATGTATATTCCCTTCACGTTGGGATTGTCCTTGGCTTTGCCTATTGCGGCAAGTATGTCGTTGAGGCCCGTAGTCGATGCGTAGGAGCCTGTCAATTTGCCAATGATGTCATCCTGTCCCTGTTCCTCGATTGTTCCCGATAGGTCTAATACGAGTACTGATCCGTCCTTCACGGTTTGTGTAGCTTGGTCCGATGCCACCATTCCTACAATGCTCATCACGCCGAATATTCCGGCTATGATTACAAATACAACTATGCCTACGATAGTTGCGAGTACGCTTTTGATGAAACCCTTCATACTGATGAATGTGTTTTATTGGTTTATAATAATGCAAAGATAACACTTTTTGCCGACACTTGTCCATTAATCTTATTAATATTTGAATGCGTACATTTTATAATGTCATAAAAAAAGCGTACCTTTGCACGCGTTTTGCAGGTAAACTACAACTATTTTACAGATTTTATCAAAGTACAAAAAGAGAAAGTATGTCTCAGATTCAAGAACTTGACAAAGAAAAATTGTTACGTCGCAAGCTCGACTTGCTTTTGAAGACCGGCCAGATGCTTGTCGAAAGCGCTGCTGACACCAGCCGTATCATCCGCAACATGAACCGTGTGGCCGCTTTTCTCGGATTGCCCGAGGAGCATCTCCATGTCTATGTGCAGTTCAACATGCTCATGGTGAACCTCAGCGACGGCGAACATTCGTTCACCAAATTCCAGCGCTGCACCAAGCACGGTATCAACATGACCACCATCTCGCTTATTTCTAAGCTCTCATGGAAGGCCATCACCGAAGACTACACCATCGAGCAGTATGCCGAGGAACTGGAGAAGATACGCCAGCGCCCGCGCAACTACACTCCGCTTCAGGTGGCTATCGGAACCGGATTTGCCTGCGGCGGATTCTGTATTCAGTTCGGTTGCGACTGGATTGCTTTCTTCTATGCATCGTTGGCAGCTGCCATTGGTATGTATCTGCGCGGCTGGTTGCTTCGCAAGGGATTCAACAACTATATGGGCATTGCCGTTGCGGCATTCGTCAGCACACTCATTGCCTTCCTTACAATGTGGCTTCCGTCGTCGTGGACTGCTACTCCGCTGCATCCGCTGTTGGCTTGTGCGCTCTTCATAGTGCCCGGTGTGCCTCTCATCAACTTTGTCGATGATATGCTCGACAATTATATACAGGTGGGACTCACGCGTGCTATCAATACGTTCCTTATGATTGTGGCTATGTCGTTTGGTATTGCTTTCTTCCTGAAGCTGTCCAATTTCGACTTGACGCAGTTCTACACCATCCCGATGATTCCCCACAATAATTATATAAGCTACGCTGTCGCCGCCGCTGTTTCGGCTATGGGCTTCTCTATGATTTTCAATATTCAGCGTCGACTGTTGTGGGTAGTAGCTATCGGTGGTATCATTGCCGTATGTACACGCAACTTTGTCAATCTGGGTCCGTCTAACAACAACATCGGTCTCGATATGGGACTGGCAATCGGCTCGCTTGCAGGCAGTGCGCTCATTTCGCTCATCTGCGTCAAGGCAGTACACTGGTTCCATGTGCCCCATCACGTATTGTCTATCCCGAGCGTTATTCCTATGGTGCCGGGTGTGCTCATGTATCGTGCCCTTGTGGCTTTGATTGAGATGCAGGGTGTTGTAGGCGAGTTGACCAATGCAGTGAAGTTCGGCATGGGTTCAGCCATTACCATCATGTGTATAGCCATTGGTGTAGCCATTCCTAACGTATTCGCCCGTCAGTGGATTGCGCCTTCACGTCGCAAGCGTCTGCAGAAAGCCATTGCCGACCGCAAGGCTCGTGGCAAGTTCGTTGATTTGTCAGAGTTTGATGCCGATTAATATTGGTTGCATTGCAAATTGAATATAAAAATAAAAAGCCTATTGCTGTAATGGCAATAGGCTTTTTATTTACGTCTACGTTTTCCGAATAGGAAAGCTCCTTCTTGATATTTGCGGTAGAGTTTCCATCCGAGCATTGCGCCGTCGAGCACGCCCGTGCCCATACTGAGCATTTTCATTATCTTCTGGGCCTTGTTCTGTGGTGCCGGCTCTTCGCGGTGAAACAGGTCGTTCCATTTTGTCGATATTACGTCACGGTCCTGTCTTATCTGCTCTCGCAATTCTTCCTTATATATCCTTATGTCGTCGAGCGAACTGAATTTGCGTTCGCTTTGTGCTGTATTGTCTTGTTTCATACGGCTTCTGTCTTATTAGGATGTATTACTTGATTTGATGTGTCTGTGATGATAGCGTCTATTCCTGCATCAGCATGCTGGCAAGGAATCGTACAAGCGGACGCTCTATCCATTTCTTTCTGAACACGATGAACAGAATGAACACTATAAAGTAAACACCGGCTATGCACGCGAATGCGGCTGCTGTGCCCATGAGCGGTTCAAGAGCATATACGGCAGCGAACGACAGGTATATGAGTCCGATGAAGAGTAGCAACGATAGCACTGCCACCATTATAAGAGCGGTGAGCAGGCGTACTATCTTATCAATTACATCGAGCTTCATGTATTTGGTCTGAAGCCCGATGTAATGTCTCACAACCTCGATGAGTTGCGCTATTGTCTCTATGTTTTTGTCGGTTGAGAACATTTCGACTTTATGCTGGTTGGAGATATTTGATTATTCGTTGTCGGCGTCAGTTGCTTCCTTGATGTCGTCAACAAGATCCTCAACCTCCTTGCGGCTTACGCGGATGTTGTGCTTCTTGCAGAAATCGTCTACTGCGTCACCTATCTTTGTACGTGTCTCGCTGCCTTTTTCGGGTGCCAAGAGTATTCCTAATGCTGTTCCGGCGATAGCGCCGCCGAGAAATGCGCCAATGTAACCTAATGCTTTCATGTCGTTAAAGTTTTAAAGTTTATAATGTTGTCTATATATCAAAAGCAAATATAATGAATTTTTTCCGATAGTTGGGCTTTTGTTTATGTTTTTTTTGTTAAAAAGTATTTTTCATTCGTGTTTGCTTATTTTTTTGTAATTTTGCATCCAAAATTCAGATTTAGTAAAGTATGAGAATAGGATTTGACAACGAGAAGTATCAGAAGATTCAGTCTGAGCACATCAAGGAGCGTATCTCACAGTTCGACGGAAAACTTTATCTTGAGCTTGGTGGCAAGCTCTTTGACGACCATCATGCAAGTAGAGTGCTGCCTGGGTTTACCCCAGACAGCAAGTTGCGCATGTTCCAGAAACTGAGTGACAGCATTGAGATTGTTATGGTAATCAGTGCTTCTGACATTGAGAAGAACAAGAAGCGCGCCGACCTCGGTATTACTTACGACGAGGATGTGCTGCGTCTGCGTGGCGAGTTCCAGAACCGTGGTTTTATGGTAGGTTCGGTTGTCATTACTCATTATAATGGTCAGCCTGCTGCAACTGCTTTTCGTCAGCGACTGGAGCGTGAGGGTATCAAGACCTATTACCATTATTTAATAGAGGGCTATCCTCACAATGTAAGTCTTATCGCTTCGGATGAAGGGTTCGGCAAGAACGATTACGTAGAGACAGAGCGTCCGCTTGTAATCGTTACGGCTCCAGGTCCTGGTAGTGGCAAGATGGCTGTGTGTCTGAGTCAGCTCTACAATGAGAACAAGCGTGGCGTACGTGCCGGCTATGCCAAGTTCGAGACTTTCCCCGTGTGGAATCTTCCGCTCAAGCATCCGGTAAACATTGCTTATGAAGCCGCTACAGCCGATCTCAACGATGTCAATATGATTGACCCGTTCCATCTTGAGGCATATGGCAAGACTGCCATCAACTACAATCGTGACATAGAGATTTTCCCAGTGCTCAATGCTCTTTTTGAGGGTATATATGGTACAAATCCGTATAAGTCGCCAACTGATATGGGCGTAAATATGGTGGGATTCTGCATCAGTGATGACGATGCTTGCTGCGAAGCTTCGAAGAACGAGATTGTACGCCGCTACTATGATGCCACAAATAAGTTGGCACGTGGTGCTTGCAACGAGGCTGAGATAGCCAAGATACAGATGCTGTTCAATCAGGCTAAGATTACTACCGATTTCCGTCGCACTACAACTGCTGCCAAGGAATATAAGAAACTGACTGGACATACGTCGTCGGCTATTGAACTTGAAGATGGTACTATCATCACAGCTAAGTCGAGCGAACTGCTTGGCTGCTCGGCTGCACTTCTGCTTAATGTGATGAAGCATCTCGCAGGCATCGATCATAGTTTAAAATTGTTGCCGCAGTCGCTCATCGAACCGATACAGTACACCAAAATCAACTATCTCGGTGGACGCAACCCGCGACTCCATACTGACGAAGTACTTGTAGCGTTGTCGGTGCTTTCGGAGAACGATGAGAACTGCCGTCGTGCATTGCAGCAGCTACCAAAGCTCCGCGGATGCCAGGTTCACTGCACAGTAATGCTCAGCGATGTCGATCAGAAGATATTCAAGAAGCTTGGTGTAAACCTCACTTGTGAGCCTATTCTTAAGAAATAACACGGTTTTTAGTGAATGGATGTTAAAATAAATATACTTTTTGAATTTTTCTGCGCAAAAGCTTTGGCGGTTAAACAAAAAGTCATACCTTTGCATCCGCTTTCGAGTTGAAAATACCGCAGCTAACTGAGGAAAAATAAGACCGAAAGCAGGAAAGGAAAGAGTTCTTTGAAAAGATTTACATAAGACAGATAAAGTAGTACAAGAAGCGA
>OLFV01000429.1_pt1 | contig 50237 bp, 52 predicted proteins | sample 1605551 | NCBI WGS metagenome assembly OLFV01 (sample SAMEA3888922, study PRJEB22519) | human gut metagenome | biome: human gut; feature: human-associated habitat; material: faeces | place: Denmark | collected 2011 | reverse complement strand
AATAATATTTTACCATGAATGGAGTGCTTTATGCTAGTTTGTCAACAATCTGAGGGGCTGTCCCATTGGGACAGCCCCTATTTTTGTGTAATTATTTTTTTTTGCCTTCATCCTTGGCTTTTGCCTTTTCCTCAGCATTTTTCTTCTTGGCTGCAGCCTTTTCGGAAGCTCGCTTTTCCTGCTCCCGCTTGGCGTAGTCCACACTAAAGCTGGCCATTTTGTGCTTAAGGCTCATCATAGGGTGTCTTAACAGCATACCCTTGCTGGAGCTGGACATAATGGTCATAAATTCCTTGTTCTGCTTAGAGCCGAAGCACATAATCTCGCAACGGTCGCAGATTGGCTTGGTAATACCATATGGACAGCGGTTAATCTTGGTCATAACGGTGGCCAGAAGGGCAGTACATTTTGGACAAAGCTTATCGCCGCTGGTGTTGTGATGCTTGTGGCAATATACACCGAAAGTCTTTTTAATATTGGTCTTTTCCTGAGGAATGGTATTTTTTACCTCAGGCTGTCTTTTTTTGGGTAAAAATCTGTCAAAAATGCTCATCTAACTTCTCCTTTTATGCGTCAGCATTATGCTGTGTTTATCTATCTATAAATTGTACTTTGAAATCTCTATAAATGCAAATTTTTTATTGCATTTATAGTTGGATAAGTCTATAATGCAAGTCAAAGGTGTGCTAAAAAATACAAAGATGTAAAGACAGTGTACATTGAGGACGTATAGCACACCGCATTTGTACACTGCATAAGGAAGCCGCAAGGGACCTTATGAGAAGAATAGGAGTTGTTATGAAAAGCTTTCGTTTAACTGAAGAAGAAATGGAATATCTGGCAGACAGATATCCAACCCCGTTTATGGTGGTGTCTCTGGATAGGGTGGAAAAAAATTACCGCTATCTCTGTGAGAAGTTACCTCGTGTCAAGGTATTTTACGCTATTAAGGCCAATTCAGAACCGGCGATTTTGCAGCGTATGGCTGCCCTTGGGTCGAATTTTGATTAAATGGGAGTCACATACTCGTGACTTTAGTCGTGAGTTAGGCGACCAAGCTAGTCAGCGCATATAGAAATATGTGCGTAGAGATAGATGCTCAAAATCTATCCAATACTACTCGAACTGCTGGAAACTCCTAAAGATAGCAGAACTACAACGCAAGGATGAAACAAGCCTAGACGTGAATGTGGCGAAAGCGGAAAAAATCTGCTATATGGCATAAGGTTAAAGCCTAAGTGCTAAAGAATGGACAATCAGCAACTAAGCTCCGAATAGGAGAAAGCTCAACGACTATTCCTCCTGAGGGAAGTACCGCCAAGCGGCGGGAAGTGGGTAGACCGTAACAGGCAAGGCTGACGGACAAGATATAGTCTGTGCTTGCGTGAAAATGCAAGAAGTTCATAAGAGAACTGCCGAGAGTGTAGCGGCTTTCGGTGAACGACAATCTCCCAAATACGACTAAAATAGGATCCTATGATTCTTACATATGTTATTGCCAAATCCATGAAAATCACGGATTGAAATTGAATCTACCGATTGTATGTGCTATGATTATAGACATAGAGTCCGTGTTGTATTCAAGGACAGAAAAGAAGTGATTGACATGGAAAAGGCGTTTAAATTTAGAATATATCCGAACAAGACTCAACAGGTTTTATTGCAAAAGACCTTTGGTTGCACTAGATACATCTATAATCATTTTCTTGCTAAGAGGATTGAGCTGTACAAGCAGGATAAATCCGGTATGTCATACAATCAATGCTCCAAGGAGCTTACAGTCCTAAAGCAGGAACTTACGTGGCTAAAAGAACCTGACAAGGATGCCTTGCAAAAGTCCTTGAAGGATTTGGATGTAGCGTACAAGAATTTTTTTGCTCGTCCCGAAGCTGGCTTTCCAAGGTTTAAGAGCAAGCACGACAGGCACAAGTCCTATCGCACAAGCTGCACGAATGGAAACATTAAGTTCTTGGGAAAGAAGATTCAGCTTCCCAAGCTGGGCAAGGTCAAGATAAAGGACAAGCGAACGCAGCTGGAAGGCAGGATTCTCAATGCGACAATTTCGCAAGAGCCTGATGGCGAATATTATGTTTCCATCTGTTGTACTGATGTCCCCATGGTAGCCTTAGAGCCAGTAAATCACAATGTTGGCATAGACCTAGGACTGAAGGAGTTTGCCATAGCCTCTGACGGCACGAAGTATGCAAATCCTAAATATTTGGCTAAATCCTTGAAACGGTTAAAGTTTTTGCAAAAGGGCCTGTCCCGAAAAACAAAGGGCAGCTCAAACAGGAACAAGGCTAGAATCAAGGTAGCAAGATTGTATGCAAGGATTGCCAATCAGAGAAGGGATTTTTTGCAGAAGCTGTCTACAGAGCTGATAAGAAACAATGATGTGATATGCCTTGAAGATTTGCAGGTCAAGAATATGGTCAAGAACCATAAGCTGGCACAGGCGATTTCGGATGTTTCATGGTCTGAGTTTGTCAGGATGCTTAGCTACAAGGCAGAATGGTATGGGAGGAAGATTGTCAAAATAGACAAGTTCTTTCCATCAAGCCAAATTTGCAACTGTTGTGGTCATAAACATGCTGAAACCAAGGACTTGTCAGTGCGAAAATGGGCTTGTCCGCAATGCGGGGCTGTCCATGACAGGGATGTAAATGCAGCTATAAATATTCTAAATGAAGGACTCCGAATAGTTGGAGTATAACATATACAAGAACCGTAGGAACTACGGGGATAGCCCAGTGTATCTGAATCCTAATGGATTCTTGACTGGGAACCCCGCGACTTTAGTCGTGGGAGGTTCAGGTGGCATCTATTGGGGAAATAAGGCTGCTGGCCTCTTTGGGAGTGCCAGGCAGTAGAATGATTTATGCCAACCCTGTGAAACCGGCCTGGGATATTGCTGAGGCGGCGAAACTGGGGGTGGATAGATTTACCTTCGATGATGAAAGCGAAATAGAAAAAATGGCAGCAGGCGCTCCTGGTGCCCGGGTATTGGTGCGGGTACAGGTGGAAAATGATGCTGCGGTGGTTAATCTGAACGAAAAATTCGGGGTGGTGCCTGACAAGGCATTGTCTCTTTTGCATAAGGCCAAGGAGGCTGGCCTGGTACCAGCAGGTATTTGCTTCCATGTTGGCAGTCAGTCCTTGAAATCTGAAGCCTATGGCAGGGCTTTGACCTTGTGTCGGAGGCTCTTTGATGAGGCGGAGCAGCAGGGCATGAAGCTAACTGTGCTGGATATTGGCGGTGGCCTGCCTATTCCTGAGGCTGGACAGCCAGAGCCAGATTTGGATGCCATGACGGAGGATATCCGTCATCATCTGGATAGACTGTTCCCAGACGTGGAAATCTGGTCAGAGCCAGGCCGTTATATGTGTGGTACAGCGGTGAATCTGGTGACAAGGGTAATCGGCACCAAGGAGCGGAATGGCCAGCCTTGGTATGTGCTGGATGATGGTATGTATGGCAGCTACAATGGACTGGTTTTTGACCATTGGACCTACAAGCTGGAATTTTTCCAGCAGGGTGTCAAGGTGCCTTCGGTTTTTGTAGGGCCTAGCTGTGATTCTATTGATGTGGTGGCCAGGGATTATCCTGCTCCTGCCTTGCAGGTAGGTTCTCTGGTGCTTAGTCCGGAAATGGGATCCTACAGCTCCTCGGCAGCCACCGGCTTTAATGGCTTCCAGCCAGCCAAAACCATTGTTTATGAGGATAATATAGGGGTAGCAGAAAATATCTCTGCTATGGCCCGCTGAATAATCTACAGGCTCTCTCATGGGGGCCTGTTTTTTTGTGGAAAAAATATTTTGCTTAATTTCTTTTGATAATGTACAATAAAATGGATTGGGTAATTTTTTTTGTAATGCGGGAGAATAGGGCATGGCACTTTCAAATGATATAGATACGGATAAGCAGGGGGAGAAACTGCTTAGAGATGCCTTCCAAAATACTTTGGAGGCAATGGAAAACAGCAAGGGGCAGATTTACGAAATATACGAAAATACCAAAAGCGATGTGGAAGCTTCCACTGTAATGCTGAAGGAGCTGAAGGAGGAAACTCGCAAGCTGCAGGATGAGGTGGATATGCTGGTGCACTGTGAACAGCAGGAGAAACAGCGGTTTGTAAAGGTTAGCAGTAATTTTGCCAATTATTCCGAGGACAAGATTCGGGAGAGCTATGAGGCTGTTAAGGATGTACAGGTAAGGCTGGCTCTGGCCAAGGAGAAGGAGTTTCAGACCCGCCGTCAGCGGGATCGTCTGGAGCTGAGACTGCGGGGCATGGAGCAGACCTTGATGATGGCAGAGCGTTTGGCTACCAAGCTGGGTACAGTAGTGGGTTATCTTACCTCTCAGATTAGCAATGTGGTAGCCCAGATGGGTGTGGCTTCCAAGAACAAATTCCTAGGGGTACAGATTATCAAGGCGCAGGAGGATGAGCGTCTCCGAGTATCCAGAGAGATACATGATGGCCCGGCCCAGGAAATGGCTACCTTGGTTTATCAGGCTTCTATCTGCGAGCGATTGGTGGATACTCGCCCAGAGGAGGCCAAGAAGGGCCTGCAGGAGCTGAGACGGCAGATTCGTAACTGTCTGGCAAATGTACGGCAGATTATTTTTGATATGCGGCCTATGTCCTTGGATGATTTGGGACTGGTGGCAGCCCTGCGGCAGCTGGTGGGCAAGCTGGCAGAGCGTAAAGGTCTGCAGGTGGATTTCAGTGTCAAGGGTAAGGAGTCTGTGCTGGAGAAGCATGTGGAGGTTACTCTCTTTAGAATCATTCAGGAGGCACTGGGGAATGTGCAGCGCCACGCAGAGGTGGAGGAGTGCAATCTAAGGCTTTTGTTTACCAGAGGATGTCTGTCTATTCTGGTAGAGGATGCAGGCAAGGGCTTTGATGTGGATCAAATGGAAGATGCCCGAAACCGGGGAGATGGGGATGGTCATTTTGGCCTTTTGGGCATGGAGGAAAGAGCCAAGCTCATAGGAGCCTCCTTAAATGTTATTTCCAAGCCGGGAGAAGGCACCAAGGTAAATATTAAGCTGCCTTGTCCGGTGGCGAGCTAATGAAAAAGAATAATAGACAGTTTACGGCACCGATTTCTAAGGCAATGGAAGCATATGCAGGGGACGGTGCCCTTGCTTTTCATACCCCCGGTCACAAGCAGGGACTGGGGGCGCATCCTCTGTTAAAGAGACTGATTACAGAGGCAGGCCTGCGGCAGGAGGTTTCTCTTATGGAGGAGCTGGATGATTTACATGAGCCAGCAGGCTGTATCAAGGAGGCTCAGGCGCTGGCTGCAGAGCTGTGGGGCGCCAGGGAAAGCCTTTTTGTAATTAATGGCACCACTGGAGCTATTCAGGCTATGCTGGTGGGCACTCTGTCGCCGGGAGATAGGGTGCTGGTGCCTAGGAATGCCCATCGTTCCATTATGGGGGGGATTATTCTGGCTGGGGCAGTGCCTATATACATTCAGCCAGAGATAGATACCCGCTTGGGTATTGCTATGGGACTAAGTGTGGCCACGGTTAAGCAGGCTATCAAGGAACATCCAGAGGCCAAGGCTCTTGTGGCTGTATATCCTACCTATTATGGTTTTTGCTGTGATTTACAGCGGATAGGAGAGCTTCTACACGAAGCAAATATGCTGTTGCTGGTGGATGAGGCTCATGGTGCTCATTTGCGTTTTGGCAAGGACCTGCCTAAGCAGGCTATTGAGCTGGGAGCTGATGTGGCGGCTCAGAGCACCCACAAGCTGTTAGGCTCCATGACTCAGACCTCTATGCTGCATATTGGCAGTAATAGGGTGGAGGCGGAGCGGATTCGGCAGGCAGCCAGTCTTCTGCAATCCACCAGCCCTAATCAACTGCTGTTGGCTTCTTTGGATATTGCTCGCTTGCAAATGGCTCAGGAAGGGGCACAGCGGGTAAATAGAGCTGTGGAGCTGGCTCAGTGGCTAAGAAAAAAAATCAATGAAATTCCGGGGCTGTACTGTCCCAGTAAGGAAATCTGGGCAGGTCAGTTGGTGGCTGGTGGTCAGGACTTAGCAGATGATAAACGGGGAGCCATAGCCTTAGATTGGGCCAAGGTAACGGTTAATCTGGCAGGACTGGATATTGCTGGTCAGGAGGCAGAGCTGTTGCTGCGGCATCAGTGGAAGGTGCAGTGCGAGCTGTCAGATCCTGAGAATCTGCTGTTTATTATTTCCATGGCAGATACCCAGAGAGAGGCAGATAGATTGCTGCAGGTATTGCAGGAGCTGGCGGCCAAGCATCAGCGGATAATGGCAACAAAGACAGCAAATAAAGATGATTCTGGTATTGCGGAAGAGCAGGGGTGCAAAAAGGCAGATAATCTCTGCCATATGGCTGAAATGCCTGTGGCGGTTCAGTCTATGAATCCTAGGGAAGCTTTTTTTGCCCCTATTAGGACTGTGGCGCTGGAAAAGGCCATTGGCTGTATCTGCGGGGAAACCATTGCCTTCTACCCTCCCGGGATTCCGGTTTTGTGTCCCGGAGAGGAGATTACAGAGGCCTTGGTGGAATACATTAGATTTTATCAGGCCCAGGGTATGCGCTTGTCTGGGGCTGCCGATAGCAGGCTGGAAACTATCAGGGTGTGTCAGAAGGCTGGCATACAGGATTGATTAGATTGTTAAAAAGGATATGCCAAGGAGTGAGTATATATGAGCAAGGGAAAGCTGATTACCATAGAGGCAGGAGATGGCTCTGGCAAGGCTACCCAGACCAAGGCCTTGTATGATAGGCTGTTGGCTGAGGGCTATCAGGTTCTAAAGGTGGAATATCCTGATTATCAATCTGAATCCTCCGCCTTGGTGCGAATGTATCTAGGTGGGGAATTTGGTCAGCAGGCCGAAAATGTCAGTGCCTATGGGGCTTCGGCTTTTTTTGCGGTGGATCGCTATGCTTCTTATCTTTTGAAGTGGCGCCAGGCCTATGAGTCTGGCTGGATTATTTTGGCGGATAGATATACTACCTCCAATATGGTACATCAGGCGGTGAAGCTGAAGGACTCTGCAGAGCGGGAGAAATTTCTGACTTGGCTGTGGGATTTTGAATTTGGCAGATTGCAGCTGCCGGTGCCAGATAGGGTTATTTATCTGGATATGCCGCCGGAGATTAGCGATAGGCTGATTAATAGCCGGGCGGCCAAGGATAGCAGCCGGCAAAAGGATATTCATGAGAAGGATACCAGCTATCTTCATCATTGCCATAGGGCTTATAATGAGGTGGCTGAAAAATATGGCTGGGTTAAGATTAGCTGTGCCCAGCAGGGAAATTTGCGAACAGTACAGGATATTCACGAGGATGTATATCAGGCGGTTAAGGAAATATTGAGGGACGAAAATGATTAAGGAAGTTTTAGTTGTTGAAGGAAAAATGGATGTAGTGGCCATAGACAAGGCTGTGGAGGCAGATTGCATTATTACAGAGGGGTTTAATCTCAAACCTCAGGCATTGGATTCCATTGCCAAGGCCTACCAGAAGCGGGGCATTATCATTATGACAGATCCAGATTCGGCAGGAGAACGGATTCGTCGTTTTCTAACCAAGAGATTTCCAGAGGCCAAGCACGCCTTTATTCCCAAGGAAGATGCTACGGCCAATAATGATATAGGAATTGAGCAGGCTTCCCCTGAGGCTATTCGTACTGCCTTGGCCAAGGTAAGAACTATGGATTGGGAGCCAACTAACAATTTTACTGGAGCAGATTTACTTAAGGCAGGGATTAGCGGTTCCCCAGCAGCCAGCGAGAAACGGGCCAAGCTGGGAGCTGTGCTGGGAATTGGCTATGCCAATGCCAAGACATTTTTGCAGCGGTTGAATCACTATGGTATTACTCGTCAGGAGTTTCAGCAGGCTGTGGCAGAGCTGGAGAAATAAAGGAGTAGAGATATATGACAGAAACGATAAAAACCACCCATCCGGTAATTGCCAATCCCCAGGTTACCAGGCATATTATGAAGGCCTTTAACCTGAGAGCGGCCAAGAAGCTGGGACAGAATTTCCTGGTGGATGCAGGTATTGTGCAGGGAATTGTGGATGCTGCGGGGGCAGGGCCGGAGGATAATATCTTGGAGATTGGGCCAGGTATTGGTACTTTGACTCAGGGACTGGCCGAATCTGGTGCCAAGGTAACTGCAGTGGAGCTGGACAAGAAGCTGCCAGCAGTGTTGGCTCATACTCTGGAGGGCTATGATAATGTTACCATTGTGCCGGGAGATATTCTCAAGGTGAATATTCCTGAGCTGATGGGAAACAAGCCCTTTAAGGTAGCAGCCAATCTGCCTTACTATATTACCACTCCGATTTTGATGGCTTTGCTGGAGCAGCATTTGCCAATTTCCATTCTGGTTACTATGGTGCAAAAGGAAGTGGCCCTGAGAATGATTGCTCAGCCAGGCAGCAAGATTTATGGTGCTCTGTCTGTGGCAGTACAGTATTATACCAGGCCTCATATTGCCTTTGATGTACCTCCTCGCTCCTTTATACCGGCACCAGAGGTGGATTCCGTGGTTATTGTCTGCGATGTGCGGGAAAAGCCAGCGGTGGAGGTAAAGAGTGAGAAAATGTTCTTCCGAGTGGTTAAGGCAGCCTTTGGCCAGCGGCGGAAAACCATAGCCAATGCCTTGAAGGGGGCAGGCTTCCAGCAGGAGGATATTAAGGCGGCTTTTGACAAATGCGGTTTGGACAGCGGTCGTCGGGGAGAAACCTTCTCCTTGGAGGAATTTGGGATTTTGGCAGATGCCTTTGTCCGGGAATAAGGTATTGGCCTGTGTAGATAAATTTGGTAGGTAATTCGTTAAAAGGAGAGATTCACATGGCAAAGGTGGAGTATGCACCTCAGGGTGTGTGTGCCCGTTTGATGAAATTTGAGGTGGAGGATGGCAAGCTGCACAATCTTAGAGTGCTAGGCGGCTGTAACGGCAATTTGCAGGGGATTGGCAAGCTGACTGAGGGCATGGAGCTGCAGGAGATTATTAGCCGGCTGGAGGGGATTCGCTGTGGTGCCAAGGCTACCTCCTGCCCAGATCAGCTGGCCAAGGCTTTGAAGCAGTATATGGAGGAGGCTGGGGAGCAATGATCTTCGACAATCATTCCCATACAGAGTTTTCTTCTGATTCTCAGATGACCTTGCAGGAGGCCATAGAAGCCAGGGAGAAGCTAGGGATAGGTCTGACTCTGACCGAGCATTTTGATTATGATTATGTTAATACCAGAACCTATAAGGATGGGGATTTTCGGTTTGTGCCTAGTGAATATTGGCAGCAGTATGTCAGTCAGCGGGGAGAGAATCTAAAGCTGGGAGTAGAGGTAGGTATTACTGATACCTGCTTGAAGGCCAATCAGGATTTTGTGGCTCAGGCTCCCTTTGATTTGGTCATAGGTTCCATACATATCATTGATTTAATGGATTTGTATTATGAGGATTTTTATCAGGGCAAATCCAAGGAAGAGGCCTATGGTATCTATTTGCGGGTAATGGCTCGGGAGCTGGCAAGACATTCCTATGTTGATGTGCTAGGGCACATTGATTATATCTGCCGTTATGCTCCTTATGAGGACAAGAATATCATCTATGGTGAATTCCATGAGGAAGTGGATGCTGTGCTGAGAACAGCCTTGGAAATTGATACGATTATGGAATTGAATACCCGCCGTCTGGGGGATAAGGAGGCAGCGGAGAAGCTGCTGCCTATCTATCAGCGTTATTACGCGCTGGGAGGACGGTATGTATCTCTTGGCTCTGATGCCCATACAGCTCAGAATATCGGCATGAATTTCCAGGTAGCCTTGGAAATGGCAGAGGCCGCTAAACTGCAGCCTGTTACCTTTACCCAGCGCAAAATGCAGCTTTGCAAATAAGGGCAATAAAAAAACAGCGAGGATTGCCTCGCTGTTTTTTTGTACAGGTTATTTTATTGGTTCTCCATCAATAGTACGGATGGATTGTATTTCAAGTGATAGCACAGGGCGGTTAGTTCAGAGCCGTCCAAGACAGATTCGATAAAACCAGGTTCCTGCTGGCTGACCTCCATAGTAACCGGGGTATCCAGCAGGCGGCGATTGCTGTCTGCAAAAAGAATTACCTTGGGGTACCGAGTCATTCCAATGGTGGTGGATTTGACAATAGCAAATCCAAGGGCTGTTCTCAGTACCGTGCCTACTGGGAACAAGGCAACATGGTTAAAGAACAGGTCCAGGAGCAATGGATCAAATTGCTTGCCGGAGCATTTAGTCATAATCTTGTAGGCAATATGAGGAGAATAAGCCTTTTTGTATGGCCTCTGGGTGGTGAGAGCATCATATACATCTGTAATGGCCACAATGCGGGCAAATTCAGAAATCTGCTCCTCTACCAAATGATTTGGATAGCCATGTCCGTCAAGGTGCTCATGATGCTGGTAGGCAATATCCGCAATGGCTTTCATATTCAGATTGCTGTCCTGAGTATTGATCAGTCGCAGATAGCCCCATTCAGGATGATGGCGAATCAGGGTAAACTCATCATCAGACAAAGCCGTGGTCTTGTTGAGAATCTTGCGGGATACATCCAGCTTGCCAATATCATGAAGCAGGGCACCTGCCGTGAGAGTCATTAAATCCTTTTTAGAATAATGGCACAGCAGGCCAAGCATGGCAGAAAGAGCTGTCACATTAACGGAGTGGGCAAAGGTATAATCATCATAAAGTCGGATATCCGTAATCTGCACCAGATTTTCCGGCTTTTGAATCAAATCCTCAATAATGGATTCAGAGGTGGAAAGCAAAGGGGGGATATCCAGCTGGTCATCCTGCTGTAGACGGCAGTAGGTATCAAATACCTGATGGATAGCCGTTACCCTGGTTTCCTCCTTGATAATATCCTCTGGTGGTTCCAGGGGTAAATCTGGATCCAGAGAGGTAATAGTTACCCTGGAAATACCGATTTTTCGCAGGCTGTTTATATATTGTCTGCTTAATTTGGTACCTCGAGTGAGGTAGCTGGCTCCTTTTTGGTTGTAGATACTCTGGGCTGTAACCATTCCCGGTTTTAATTTATTTATGGGTAATCTAATCATGGTATAATATCCCTTTCATAAGCTACAAATCATGCATTTATATCATATCACATTTGTTAGTATAAAAAAATAGAAAATGTTAAAAAAACCTATCCAATGGCATAAAAAATATTAATATTTGACATAGTAAAAGGCATAATTTCTGCCGGGATATAAAGCAGGAGTTATGCCTTTTTATAATTATATGAAGTGACGGAGATTACCGTTTATAGCGGTGGGTGCTTAGGTGCGGAATACTTTCAGCTGTTCCTGCAAGCGCTGTGCCATATCGGCCAGCTTGGCATTTTCGTTGGTCAGCTCATGCATGGTAGCAGACTGTTCCTCAGAGGCGGCAGAAACCTGCTGGGTTTCCCCGGCAATCTTGTCACTATCCTTGCTGACATTGGTGGTAGCATCTACTACATAACCAGATTCCGCAGATACCTGTTCAATATGCTTGGCAACCTGAGCCATCTGCTCTACCATATTGTCTACCATGCCGCCAACCTGGCTAAATTCCTCAGTGGCTTTCTTCACAACCTCAGCGTCCTGACGAACTCCTTCGTTGCCGTTGTGCATGGCTTCCACAGCCTGTTTGGTTTCTCCCTGAATAGTGCCGATAAGCTCCGCAATATGCTGGGCTGCTTCCTGAGAGTCCTCAGCCAGCTTGCGGATTTCCTCGGCTACAACGGCAAAGCCGCGGCCATGCTCGCCAGCTCTAGCCGCCTCAATGGCAGCGTTGAGAGCCAAGAGGTTGGTCTGACCGGAAATATTTACTATGGTTTCTACAATCTGACCGATTTCCTCAGAGCGGTGCCCCAGAGTATCTACCTGCTGGGCAGAGGAGCTTACCATAGTTTCAATGCGGTCCATATGCTGAGCAATGGTATTGATACCATTCAGGCCTTGGCTAACAGTGTTGCCTACATCGCTGGCCTTCTCGGCGGTCTGCTTGGCCAAATCAGCTACGTTGTTTACTCCGCTGACAATATTGTCCAAAGCAGAGGCAGCGGTATCTACATTTTTGTTCTGAGAAATGGACAACTCTGCTATATCATTAATGGATACAGCTATGGAATTAACAACCTGAGCAGATTCATGCACACCGGTGTACATGGTCTGAGCAGAATTGGTTAGCTCGTCGGCAATTTTCTGAATTTCTGCAGTGATATTTCTAATCTTGCCCAGGGTATCATTGTAGGAATGGGCGATTTTGCCAAATTCATCTGGAGTATCATAGTCCAGATTGATGGTCATATCACCGTGATATACCCTATCGGATACATTTAGGAACTCAGACAGGAAGCCGCCAATCAGGCGATAGAAGTAGTAGCCGATACCTACAGTCAGCAGGGCAATAACGATGAGAATAATGATGGTAGTAGTTAAAGCCCCATGATAAATGTCATTGGCAGCGGCTACATCGCCCTGAGCTTTGTCCAGCTCCAGTTGAGCCAATTCATCAGTATTGGTATTCAGAGCCATATAATCCTTGCCCATTTCATCTCGCATATAGATGGAGGCAGCAGGGGTATCTCCTGCTTCTACCAGAGCAATGGCTTTTTCACCATGCTTCTGGGTTTTGACCCAATTATCCTTGGCTTCGTTGAACTTGTCTACAAATATGATTCTATCGGACATTTCGGCGAAGGTAGCGTCGATGGCCTTGGCGGTTTTGCGGATTTCAGCGTAGGATTCTGTTTTCTGCGCCGGGGTTTCTGCGGACAGCAGCTTGTACATGGCGGCCCGATAGTCAGAGACATGCACATTCATATTGTCAGACTGCTTCATATACTTTAGGGCAGCCACAGCAGCATCATCTGTAGATTTCTGCATATTGGACATGGACCACAGGGCAAAAACGCCTAAAACTACAATCATCAAAACCATTGCCAGGTAGCTCAAACCCAGCTTCATACGAACTCCCATATTAGCACTCTCCCTTTCAAATGAATATGAAAAATGATTTGATAATATTTGTTGAGGTATGAGATAAGTCCCAGCATGCCCTTCCCAATCTTGCATACAGTACACACAATAAAGTTAAAGCTCTAGGCATAAATTATATATCTAAAGGCATTAGTCCTTTTGCTGTGTACAAATAGCGGGACTGTCCCCCCCCCCATGGACTATATAATATCAAAAGAATCTGGGAAAATCAACCCATAAATTGAAATATTTTGTAAAAATGTATGATTTTTTTGCATAATAATGAAGTGAAAAATGTGTTTGTCAGAAAAAATTGAAGTTCTTTGTAGGACAAAAAAGGAGACAATCCTTTCCTATATAATACACGAATGGATTGTCCCCTTAACTATTTATTTTTTTTATGATGATGTTTTATCCATCAGGTGCGGAATACCTGCAGCTGTTCCTGCAAGCGCTGTGCCATGTCGGCCAGCTTGGTATTTTCGTTGGCCAGCTCCTGCATGGTAGCAGACTGTTCCTCAGAGGCGGCAGAAACCTGCTGGGTTTCCCCGGCAATCTTGTCACTATCCTTGCTGACATTGGTGGTAGCATCTACTACATAACCAGATTCCGCAGATACCTGTTCAATATGCTTGGCAACCTGAGCCATCTGATCTACCATATTGTCTACCATGCCGCCAACCTGGCTAAATTCATCCATAGCCTCCTTAACAACCTCGGAGCCTTGGTGAACACCCTTATTGCCACGGTGCATAGCATCTACAGCTTTTTTGGTTTCGGCCTGAATGGTGCCAATCAGCTCGGCAATATGCTGGGCTGCCTCCTGAGAGTCCTCAGCCAGCTTGCGGATTTCCTCGGCCACAACGGCAAAGCCACGGCCATGCTCGCCAGCTCTAGCTGCCTCAATAGCAGCGTTGAGAGCCAAAAGGTTGGTTTGACCAGAAATATTAACGATGGTTTCTACAATCTGACCGATTTCCTCGGAGCGATGGCCCAGAGTATCTACCTGGTCGGCAGAGGTGCTAACCATAGCTTCCACTCTATCCATATGCTCGCTAATAACATTGATGCCTTCAATACCCTGATTTACAGTGGTACCTACCTGGTTGGCACGGTTGGCAGTCTGCTTGGCCAGTTCGGCTACATCGTTAACACTGCTGACAATATTGTGCAGTGCAGAAGATGCTTTTTCTACATTATTGTTTTGGGATACAGACAGCTCGGCAATACCGTTAATGGAATCAGCTATGGAGGTAACAACCTGAGCAGATTCGTTAACTCCTGTGGACATGGTTTCAGCAGAATCTGTCAGCTCGTTGGCAATATCCTGTATCTTGGAGGTGATATTTCTGATTTTGCCTAGGGTATCATTGTAGGAATGGGCGATTTTGCCAAATTCATCTGGGGTATCATAGTCCAGATTGGTGGTCATATCACCGCGATATACCCTATCGGATACATCTAGGAAGTCAGACAGGAAGCCGCCAATCAGGCGATAGAAGTAGTAGCCGATACCTATGGTTATCAAGGCAATAATGGCCAAAACAACAAAGGTGGCGTTTCTAGCTGTACTATAAATCTCGCCAGCGGTAGTTACCTTGCCCTGAGCCTCGTCCAGCTCCAATTGAGCTAATTCATCAGTATTGTTATTCAGAGCAATATAATCCTTGCCCATTTCGTCCCGCATATAAATGGAGGCAGCAGGGGTATCTCCTGCTTCTACCAGAGCAATGGCCTTTTCACCATGCTTCTGGGTTTTAGCCCAATTATTCTTGGCTTCGTTGAGCTTATCTACAAAGATGATGCCATCAGACATTTCAGCGAAGGTAGCGTCGATGTCCTTGGCGGTTTTGCGGATTTCAGCGTAGGAGGCTGTTTTCTGTGCCGGGGTTTCTGCGGACAGCAGCTTGTACATGGCGGCCCGATAGTCAGAGACATGCACATTCATATTGTCAGACTGCTTCATATACTTTAGGGCAGCCACAGCAGCATCATCTGTAGATTTCTGCATATTGGACATGGACCACAGGGCAAAAACGCCTAAAACTACAATCATCAAAACCATTGCCAGGTAGCTCAAACCCAGCTTCATACGAACTCCCATATTAGCACTCTCCCTTAAAAAATTAATATGAAAAATTATTTGATAATGCTTTGTGTATAGATATGTCCACACTAAGTAAACATATTATAGAATAGCCTAGAAAAATTCGCAATATGTATAATACAAAAACAAGAAAATGCTACTATACCATTGATGAGATTTATAGAGCTAATAGAGAAGCTTCTTTATGAACTGTATTAGGAAAAGGTGGATATGCCTTGCGACAGCTACCGCCTTTTGATATACTAGGGAAAGGTTTAGAAGATTCGTTTGTGATTGTGTGGAAAAGAGGAGTTTGAAAAGATGCGAGTTAGGCGCAGGCGTCGTCGTAATCTGACCAGAGTATATATTCTGGCGGTAATATTGGTGGTAATTGTAACAGGAGTTGTGGCTGCTAATTGGTTTGGCAGTCAGGAAGTTGCGGAAAATATAGAGACTCAGTCAGGGATTCAGAAGTCAGATAATTATTTGCACATTATGGTTATGGGTGTGGATCGCCGTAATGATGATGCAGGCCGCAGTGATACCCTGATGGCAGTTACTGTAAATAAGGATGCAGGAACAGCCCAGATTTTGTCCCTGCCTAGAGATACCAGAGTACAGATTGAGGGCAATGGTTACGACAAGATTAATCATGCTTATGCCTATGGCGGTCACAAGCTGACACGAAAAACCGTGGAGAAGCTGCTGGGAGTGCCGATGGATTATTATGTGCTGGTGGATATTCAGGCCTTTGAGCGGATTATTGATGCTCTGGATGGTGTGGATATTAATGTAGAAAAGCGGATGTATTATGAGGATCCCTGGGATGATGATGGGGGACTGGTTATTGATTTGTATCCTGGTATGCAGCATATGGATGGCAAAAAGGCCATTCAATATGTGCGGTTTAGAGATGGGGAGGGAGATATTGGCCGTATAGCCCGCCAACAGCATTTTATGCAGGCGGTAATGGAAAAGATGCTTTCGCCATCAGTAGTGCCTAAATTGCCTAAGCTGATGGAGGAGATTCAATCAGCTGTAGAAACAGATATGCCTTTGACGGAGATGGTTTCTCTGGCTCAACTGCTGCCTTCCATCCGGGAGCACGGTATGACCTCGGAAATGGTGCCAGGCAGTCCTGCTTATTTGGAGGATATCAGCTATTGGCTGCCAGATATAATGAAGCTAAGACAACTGGTGGCCAGCCAGATGAATACAGAGCTGGCAGATAGCGCTCTGGAGTCTGCCCAGGTGCTGGTAAAGGAATATCAGTCCTCCTTGCCAAAGGGAATTACGGTAATGGCAGAAAAATCCCAGCAGGCTCAGACCAAGTCCTCTAAGGATGCTTCTGAGGCGGGGGATAAGGATTCTAAGACTGAAACCAAGGCAAAGGTGGCCAAGGCCTCTGGTCCAGAGGGAATTTCGGTGTTTATTATTAATGATAGCGGTATTAATGGGGCGGCAGCCCGCATGGCAGACAAGCTGCGGGCCAAGGGCTTTAATGTAACCGGTGTAGACACCGGTCGCAAGAGTGATAGAGCACATACCATTATTGTAACAGACAGCAGTAATACTGATTGGTTTTATGGTATGCCTTTTGCCTGCACCATTATGGATGGCGGGGAGCCTAATGAAGCGGTTATTTATATCGGTCAGGATTATGAGTAAATAGGAGATAGAATGGGAAGCATAAAGGTTACAGGCCTGTGCAAGGCCTTTGGTATAGAGGAGCTGTTTAATGATGTCAGCTTCGAGATTAAGCGGGGAGAACGAGTAGGCTTTGTGGGCGCTAATGGAGCTGGCAAGTCTACCTTGATGAAATGCCTGCTGAACAAGGTGGAATATGATAAGGGTACTGTATCCATGGAGCCAGTGGATACCATTGGCTATGTGGAACAGCAGGCGGATATGAGCAGTGACCATACCCTCTATGATGAGCTGAAAACAGCCTTTGAGGATGTGCTGGCCTTGGCTGCGGCCAAGGAGGCTATGGAGGCAGAGATCAAGGAGAATCATAGTGAGGAAAAGCTGGAGGCCTATGGTCGTCTGGTGGAGCGGTTTGAGAATGCAGGCGGCTATGATTTTGAAAGCCGTATTCGCCGTACTGCCTTTGGTCTGGGCTTTACCCAGGAGGATTTGGTTAAGCAGGTGACTAATTTTTCTGGTGGTCAGAAAACCAGAGTCTGCCTGGCTAAGGCCTTGCTGAGACAGCCGGATTTCCTGTTTTTGGACGAGCCTACCAACCATTTGGATGTGGGCATGATTGAGTGGCTGGAGGGATTTTTGCAAAGTTACGCCGGTGGGGTGCTGATTATTTCCCATGACCGGTTTTTCTTGGACAGGGTGGCCAACAGGATTTTTGAGATTGAAAACAAGACAGTGACAGCCTATGAGGGAAATTATACTTATTATATGAAGGTGCGGGAGCAGAGAAGGGCAGCCCAGCTTTCCGCCTATGAAAAACAGCAGGAGCATATTAAAAAAACCGAAGAATATATCCGCAAGTATAAGGCCGGTATTAAGTCCAAGCAGGCTAGAGGTCGCCAGAGCCAGTTGAATAGGCTGGAGCGGATTGTGAAGCCAGCTGATACAGCAGCCTTTAATTATTTTGCCTTTAATCCTCCGGGCGAATGTGCCCAGCGGGTGGCTGAGTTTGAGGATGTGGCCTACAATTTCCCAGATAGTCACAAGAATCTCTTTGACCATGTGAATGTGCTGATTCGCAAGGGGGACGGCGTGGCTGTGGTAGGCCCTAACGGTGCCGGCAAGACTACCTTCCTGCGGCTTTTGATTGGGGAGCTGGAGGCTTCTCAGGGGAGAATCAAGCTGGGTTCCAGAGTGAAGATTGGCTATTTTTCTCAGCAGCATGAGGGGCTGCATATGGAGCGTACTGTGCTGGAGGAAATGGAATATGAATATGGCCTGTCGGAGGAGCAGAGCCGTAGATATTTGGGGGCTTTTCTCTTTCATGGGGATGAGGTACTGCGGTTGATTGGCTCCCTATCTGGTGGAGAGCAGTCCCGTTTGGCTTTTTTGAAGTTGATGCTGACAGGAGCCAATTTCCTGGTACTGGATGAGCCTACCAACCATTTGGATATTCCCGCCAAGGAGGCAGTGGAGGAGGCTTTGTCCACCTTCCCGGGCACCTATATTACTGTGTCCCATGACCGTTATTTCTTGGACAAGGTGGCCAATTGCGTGTTGGAAATAGCAGATGGCCGTCTCCAGGAATACAATGGCAATTACAGCTATTATCGGGAGAAAAAGGCGGAGGAAGCTCAGGAACTGGCAGAGCTGGAGGCTGAGGCCAAGGCAGCAGCAGAGGCAGAAAAGGCCAAAGCCAAGGCTGAGGCAGTTAAAGTATCTGACAGGGCCAAGACTGCTGGTAAAGCTGCTGAGGCAAAGGCAGAGAAAAAGGTTGAGAAAAACAATCCTTTTAGGGGCATGAGCGAAGCCAAGAGGACGGAAACCCTCCAGCGAACTGAGGCAGAGATTGCTATGGCAGAGGCGGAGCTGAAAATGCTGGAAATGGAAATGAATGATCCAGCTATTCAGGCTGATCCAGAGAAAAGCATGGAAATTGCTCAGGCCTATAGTGATAAGGAAGCAGAGATTCAGGCCAAGTACGAGAAGTGGGAGCAGTTGTCTGATTTGTAGGAGAAGCCTTGCAGGGGGCAGAGAAAGGAGGAGAGCATGGAAGAACTGGAAGCCATGACAGGCGTGGTAGAAAATATTATTTACAGCAGTCCTGATGGTGCTTTTAGCGTATTTCGCTTTAAGCCAGAGGGACAGCATAGCACTGTTACGGTAACGGTGCAGACTACGGCTCCTTTGCAGGGACAGCAGCTGGAGCTAAAGGGACAATGGATAGAGCATCCCCGCTTTGGCAGTCAGTTTAAGGCTCTCCATATGGTGATTAGTGCTCCCACCAGTCCTCAGGGCATTGAAAGGTTTTTGGCCTCTGGGGTAATCGAAGGGGTAGGCAAGGCTATGGCGGCTAGAATTGTGGCTGTCTTTGGCGGGCAGACCTTGGAGATTATTGAAAAACAGCCCCATCGCCTGCGGGAGGTGCGAGGTATTGGGGCCAAAACAGCAGAAAAAATCCATGCTTCTTATCAGGAAAAGGCTGAGCTGCGGCAGGTAATGCTGTGGTTGGAGGAGCATGAGGTATCTGGCATCTACGCAGGCCGTATTTATGAGAAATACGGCTCTTTTGCGGTGGAGGTTATGGAGCAGAATCCCTACCGTCTGGTACGAGAGGTAGATGGCATTGGCTTTTTGGTGGCAGATAATATTGCCAAGGGGATGGGCATGGATCCCTGTGGCCGGTTTAGAGTGTCGGCGGCTCTGGATTTTCAGTTGCAGAAAATTGCTCTTTATGGCCATTGCTGTATTCCTGATGGCCAGCTGGTTAGCGATGTGGAAAAGGGCATTGGGGTTCCCAGGGATATTGTCTGGGAGGTTATGAAGCAGGATTTGGCAGAGGGCCTTTTGGCTCAGGAGTCTGTGGGAGAGGATGTGCTGGTTTATCCAGATTATCTTTACAGGGCTGAGCGAGAAACGGCGCAAAGACTGTTGCAGATTCAGCGGGAGGCTATGCCTGTTTCCGCCAGGGGGCGGGGGAAGCTGGTGGCTAAATGGGAGCGTTCCACAGGAATAACTTTGGCTCAGCAGCAGCGGCAGGCAGTGGAGGCTGTGCTGGAGCATGGCTTGTTTGTGCTGACCGGAGGGCCGGGTACTGGCAAAACCACAGTGATTCGGGCTATGCTGGATATATTGGAACAGCAGGGGCTGGAAATCCTATTAGGTGCTCCTACAGGCCGGGCGGCCAAAAGACTGAGCGAGGCTACTCATAGAGGTGCTTGCACTGTGCATCGTATGCTGGAGGCGGGCGGCAATCCAGAGGAGGGTGGCTCTGGCTTTGGCCGCAATCAGGATGAACCTTTGGAGGCAGATGTAATTATTCTGGACGAGGTTTCCATGATGGATATTGTGCTGATGAAGCATTTTCTGGAGGCGGTGCCAGATGGTGCCCACTTGATTCTGGTGGGAGATGTGGATCAGCTTCCAGCGGTGGGACCAGGCTCGGTGCTGCAGGACATTATTCGCAGCGGGGTGGTGCCTAAGATTTGCCTGACAGAGGTTTTCCGCCAAAGCGATGACAGCACCATTGTGCTGAATGCCCATGCCATTAATGGGGGGCGGCTGCCTCAGTGTTCCAGAGAAAAGGGCAGTGATTTTATTTTTATTGAGCAGAATAATGCTGACTGGGCGGAACAGCAGATTGTGGCCTTGTGCAAGACCTATCTGCCGAAGATGGGCTATGAGCCTATGTATGATGTACAGGTGCTTTCTCCTATGCATAGAAATGCCTGTGGGGTGGAGCGGTTGAACCAGCTGCTGCAGAATGCCATGAATCCTTTGCAGGAGGATATGCCAGAGGTGGTAAATGGCAGTCGCAGCTTCCGCCTGGGGGATAAGGTAATGCAGAATAAAAATAATTATGACAAGGGAGTATTTAACGGGGATATTGGCTATATTGTGGATTTGGAGCCGGGGCGGATGCTGGTGCATTTTGGCGAGGAGCTGGAGGCGGAATACGAAAGCTCGGAATTTAACCAGCTGCAGCTGGCCTACTGCATGACGGTACACAAAAGTCAGGGCAGTGAATATCCAGTGGTGGTACTGCCTTTGGTGTCAGCTCATTATATTATGCTGCAGAGGAATCTTCTGTATACGGCTGTTACCAGAGCTAAGAAGCTGGTGATTTTAATAGGCTCCAAGGCGGCCCTTAATACTGCCGTGGAGAATGATAGAACCAGAAAGCGTTATACCCTGCTGGCGGAAAGACTGGGACATAGGCTGTAGAAATGAGGGATTGGCATGGTGGAGTGGCTTTGGAATTTGCTTTTTCCTCCCAAGTGTCCCGGCTGTAATGGCTATGTGGAGCATCAGGGACAGTGGTGCGATGAATGTTTGGCCAGAGTGTGCCAACCTCATTTATTGCCATTGGACAGGGAAATGACAGAGCTTTTTCTTGGTGGCATTTGGGCTTTGGGCTTGTATGAAGGGGAACTTAGGAATATGCTGAGACAGCTGAAATATCAGAAGAAGCAGGTGATGGTTCCCGGTCTACATAATTTAGTAGCAGAGGGGATAGGGCGGATACCTGCCTTGTGGGAAAATTTGGTGGCGGTTCCTGTGCCTCTTCACAAGGAGAAGCTGGCTCAGCGAGGCTTCAATCAAAGTCAGCTGATTTTTCAGAAGCCCTTGGCTGATTATGGTATAGCTATGGAGGACTGGCTGATACGAACCAAAGCTACCAAGCCTCAATATGGTCTAAGTGGCGTACAAAGGCGAGAAAATCTCCATCAGGTCTTTGAGCTGGCAGAGAAAAAATCCCTGCAGGGGAGGAGAATTTTGCTGGTGGATGATATTATGACTACTGGGGCAACCCTGCTGGAGTGTGGTCGAGTGCTGAAAAAAGCAGGGGCCGTGGATATTACAGGACTGGTTGTTGCCTCGGGACGAAAATAGTCCAAAGTGAAATATATTGAATGTATGCCGAAAATCCATTATAACGAGGTGTCCGATGTCCCCCACCGCTATAGGTGGCGGGAAGCTGTGCTTCTGACAGGGTGGAGCTAATATCTCCACCCTCGTCGAAACACCATTGAAAGAAAATGAAAAAATCATTTTCTTTGAATAATCTAGGTGTTATAATAGGACAAAGGGTCAATGAAAATAGGAGTGGGATTTTATGAATAAGCTGAAAAATTGCTCTGAATGTGGCAGATTGTATATGGAAATTGGTCAAGGTATGTGCCAGGACTGCTTCCGCAAGGAACAGGAAATGGAGCAGGTGGTATACTCCTTTGTTCGAGATTATGATAAATGCAGTATCAAGGAGATTGTTGATGGCACCGGCGTTAAGGAAAAGGTAGTGTTCCGTATGCTTAAAGCTGGACGGTTTATTGCCAGCGGGCTGGAGATTACCTATCCATGCCAGGGCTGTGGTGCGCCTATTACTACAGGCAAGCTGTGCGCTAAATGCAGCAAGGATATTCTCAATCAGGCGGAGCGGTTGAAGGCCGAGAAAAATATGAAGAAGGTAGACCGCAGTACGACTATGTACAATACCACCAGAAACAGATAAGAAATAGCAAGGGTAATTTTATAACTTGAAGAGATTATGACAACATCTTTTCATGACTCCCAGAGGGGAGCTTTTTGGAGTTGACAAAATTTTTGATATAGGCTGGCAGGATTTAAGAATCCTGTCTTTTTTTTCGATATTTTTCTTGGAATTAATGATTTGGGTTGGTGTGCCACTGGGAAAGGGCAGACTGATTTTCTCTGTGATAGATGTTTAGGATGGTGAGCAATGTGATTATTAATGGCAATTTGCAGGGCATTGCAGGTGTATATGCTAATGCAGGCAGTAATAACAAGGTTAGTAAGGCCTATCAGCAGGCGGAGCCTGCTGGGGATGATATTCAGATTTCCTCTCAGGGGCAGCAGTTTAATGAGATTATGCGCAAGCTAAAGGCTGGCTCTGATGTGCGGATGGACAAGGTGGCTATGTATGAGAATATGCTGGCTGCTGGTACCTATAAGGTTGATAATGGTGCTTTGGCAGACAAGCTGCTGCAGTATCGTTATTGATATGAGGTAGGGATATGTGGCAGGAATTGGCCAGGATACTGGCCCTCTTAATTAGCAATTACCAAAAGCTGCAGGAGCTGAACAAGGAAAAGCATGGTGTTCTGGTGCTGGTAAAAATGCAGGAGTTGGAAAAGCTGATTGCCAGAGAAGAGGATATTATTAAGGAAATCAATCAGGCGGAGAAACAACGGCAGCAGTTGTTGCAGAAAATGGCTGACAGCGGTGTCAAGGTACGGCCTGATATGGAAATGCATCAGGTGTGGGAGCAGTGTCCTAATGCTCAGCAAAAGGAGCTTCTCTACAAACTGCACAAGATGCTGGCTCAGCTGGTAAAGGATGTGCAGGAGGCCAATGCCAATAATGAAATCCTGATTACCAGTGCCTTGGAGGCTATTAATGCCAAGCTGAACCAACTGGGAGGCTCTATGGTGGAGCCTACCTATGGCAGTCGGGGCCAGGAGCAGGTTATTCATCGCAAGAATTTTAATCTGGAGGCATAAGGTGCAGGAATTTATACAGTTTTTACGACAGCAGCTGGTACTGTGCCTGCGGCTTTTGGAGCTGTCAGGCCAGCAAAGGGAAGCTCTTATACATACAGCAGCTCCCGCAGTACGGCGTCTTACCAAGGAAATCGAGACAGTGATTATAGATTTGAATCTGCTGGAAAAAAAGAGAAAGGCCTTTCTCCAACAGCAGAAGGCTCAAAATGTGGTAGAATGGCTGTCAACTCAAAGGGATGGCCTAGAGAAAAATATGGCCCTGCAGCTGGTAGGGAAGCTGGAAAAGGCTCTTAATCAGCTAAAAATTGTGGCTGGAGATAACAAGCAGTATCTTGATAAGAATATGAGTTATATTGATTATAATATCAATGTTCTAACTGGAGCCGTGGCAGGGGTAACCTATAGTGCAGCTGAGGCTGGCGGGGTGGGCACTCTGACCGGTACCAAGATGTTTGAAGCAAATATATGATTAGGCAGGTGTAAAAAATGCAGAGTACCTTTTCAGGTCTTAATACCATGGTAAATGGTATCTATACACAGCGACTGGGGTTAAATACCGTTGGTCACAATATTAGTAATTCTAATACAGAGGGATATTCCCGCCAGACTGCCCATGCAGCGGCTACCCCTTCCTCCGAGGTGTATACCTTGGCAGGAGCCAGCCAGGTGGGTAATGGTTCTACTGTTACCTCTGTTATTCGGGCTAGGGATATATATGCAGATCGTCAGTATTGGAAGGAAAATAGTACGGATGGCTACTACAATGGCAAGGCCAATAACTATGCCAAGATAGAGTCTATTTTTAACGATTCTGATAATAGTGGTGTTCAGAATGCTATGGAGAAATTCTATCAGGCTTGGCAGGATTGCTCTACTACAGCCAGCAGTGATACCAGCCGTCAGAATGTTATTAATGCAGGACAGAATTTTGCTCAGAGCCTGCAGATTGCAGCGAAACAGACCAAGGAGCAGATTGATTCCCTCTACGATGATATCAGCCTTAGTGTGGTAAAGATGAACCGTCTTATGGGACAGGTGGTAGAGCTGAATAAGAATATTGCTGGTATCGAGGCCACTGGGGCTCATGCCAATGATTTGCGGGACCAGAGAGATTTGATTGTAGACCAGCTTACCTCTATGACAGATATTACGGTTTATGAATCTGCCAATGGTATGTACACCTTGGTCAGCAATGGTACTACCTTGGTTAATGGCATTACCAAGGTGGATTTGGAAATGTCTGCACCGAAGAATAACACCACCTACAGCCTGAGCGATTATGATATTATGATTAAGCAGACTGGTACTGTATATACGCCAGGCAGTGGTGAGTTGAAGGCTCAGTTTGAGGCTGTAGCTGAGGACAAGGGGTATATAGATCAGGTGGCTAATATGGCGGCCTTTATGTTTACCACCCTGAATGACCAGCACAAGGCGGGCTATGGTATTGATGGCTCTAAGGATAAGCCTTTTGGCAATGCTAATGCCAAGGATAATGCCACCACAGGTTTGAATTTCTATGGTGAAAGCGATAAGGCTTTCCAGTGGGATGCCAAGACTGGCAAGCTGGCTGTATATGATGTAAATACTGGTGCTAAGGAAGAGCTTTCTGGTATGCAGATTCTGGAGATATTGACTGTAAACAGTGAGCTGACTGCTACAGATGGTCACAAGAAGCTGGCTACCAGAAGCGGCGAGCGAGATGAAAATGGCAATCTGCTGTTCAAGACTGCTACAGGCACTACTACCAAAATTTCTACAACGACTCAGGCAGAAGCCAAAACGGATAAAAATGGTGATGTCTTATATATGGCCTTGGATGGTGGGACTACCACAAATGTCAAACTGGCCAAAAAAGATGCCAATGGCGATCCATTGTTCCTGCATAAGGATGTGGAGATAGATGATCATGGCAAGCCTCTGGCAGTAGATGTTAATGGTACTGCTGATGGCAGCAATGCTGTATGGATTGCAGCCCTCTTTAACTGTGAGCGGGACAAGACCAGTCCGGAGGTGAATGGTACAGACCGGCTGATTGGCAATGGTTCTCTCTACAGCTATTACAACACCAGCATGACAACCATGGGCTCTTCTGCCTCCAATATGAACGGCAGAGTAAAGTTCCAGGCCGGAGTTATGGATCAGGTGGAAAACCTGAGAAGCTCCACCAATGGTGTTAACTGGGATGAGGAGCTTAGTAATATGATAACCTTCCAGCAGGGCTATTCTGCCTGCTCCCGTTGCTTGTCTGCAATGGATGAATGTCTGGATAAATTGATTAACGGTACTGGTACTGTGGGAAGATAAGGTGATATAGATGCGAATTTCTAGTACAATGATGTCCAATAATTATTTGAAGCAGCTGAACGGCACCTATGAGCAATATGCCAAGCTCATGGAACAGGCTGACGGCAGCAAGCTGCACAGAGCTTCAGATAATGCGGTGGGCTATTCCAAATACCTGCGTTATCAGAATAATAAGATTAGCAATGAGCAGTATCAGAGCAATGTTGGCACTGCGGCCAGCTGGATGAAGAATGCAGATGCGGCTTTAGTAAATGTAACTGATTTGTTGGAGACCTTTAAGGCCAAGGTGGAGCAGGGTTCTAATTCTACCAACAATGAGAGCGATATGAAGGATATTGCCAAAGAGCTTTTGGCCAATGTACAGGAGCAGGTGGCGGATTTGAATACCCAGATTGGGGATCGCTTCCTTTTTGCTGGACAGAAGGATACTACCATGCCTTTTGAAATCAGCGCTGATAAAATGAATAGGGGCGATACCTTTACCTTGGATGAAAAGCAGTCAGCTTTCTTCTCTGGAGCTAACAGCTGGGGCGAGGAAAATACCACGGTAAAGCAGATGCTGAAGCTAAAGGGCGATGATGGCAATAGCTACTATATGAATGTCAATACCGGTGATGTATACACTGAGGATTTCGTTAAGAATGGCTACAAAAATGAGGATAAATTTGATCCTAAAACCCAGGCTGTAGGCAATGTTACCAGTGGTGCAGCAGGTACAGCCCAAGCCTATAATGTTTCTGAGAATTTTGACCAGTATGGTGTGATTAAGGAAGGTGCTGCTGGCAGTGGTGTAGGTACAGATGCTTCCTATAAGGTAAAAGTAGATGGCAAGGATGTAAATTTGACTCTGTCCACCACCAAGCAGTATATTGTTAAATATGCTGGTGATGATAAATACATCTCCATGGTTAAGAAAAATGGCGGTGTAGATAAAGCTACTGATACGGTAAATGTTACTGGTCAGGATATTAATGGCTGTGACCTTTTCGATGTAGGCAATGATCCAGTTAGTGGTACAGCCAGATTGAATCAGCTTTTGTACACCGTAGCCAAGTTGGATGGAGCGGACTACAAATGGGCTGGTGAGCAGGGCATGACCATTGCTGATAGTGCCCATGCTACAGTGCTGGGTGCTCAGACCAAGATGGCAGCTAGACAGCAGGCCTACAATTCCTCCTCCAGTATGCTGGTAACTCAGAATGAATCCATTACCAGTGATATTTCTGATGTATCCAGCACCGATGTGGCTTTGCTGGCTACCAAGCTGATGGAGTATCAGACAATCTATAGCTTGTCCCTGTCTGTAGGCTCCAAGATTTTGCCAGGTACCTTGGCAGATTATTTGTAATTTGCTGGTATAAATTGCCTTGGTGATGTATACTTAAATTAGAAAGGATGTGAGGCAGATGGGAATGTTAGATGCTATTGGGGGCACAGGTATCCTGTCCACCATGAAATATGTGAATATTGACCAGCAGCTGCCTCGCATTGGTATTCGCCAGCAGCAGGCTATGGGACTGAAAAACGGCTATGTTCCAGCAGAAATGCATCGGGATTATGAGCCTCCTTTGGCTGATATGGGCGTTAGTCTGGTGAAGGTGGATATTGATTGTTATCCCTGCCGCAAGGCCTATGGTTATCTCAATAATACAGATTTTGCCCAGACCTATGGACAGAAGGGACAGCAGGATATAGCGGCGGCTACCTCCCGCCATACCCAAGAGGGCTGGGATATGGCCAAAAATGGGGCCAAGCCGGGAGAAAGCATTATTGGCCGTCAGAATCGTTCCCACTTCTGGAGCCAGGTAGTAAAATGGCCTATCTGGGTGGCCAAGGATATTCCCGACCCAGTATTTACTGTAACCCCTTCGGAGATAAAGGGGCAGATGAATGTGGGACATGATAGATATAGTATTAAGCCTCAGGCCAAGGCCAATATAGATATTCGAGTTGGAGAGGCTGAAACATATATTGCTACGGAAGGCTCCATTCGCATGTGGACCACGGAAGGTCATTACGATATACAGGCATAGGGTGTGAACTTTACAAGTAATTGTCCTGCTTATGATTTGTATGTAGAGGATTGCGAAAATAATTTTTGGAGGCTTTTATATGAGAAAGATAAATACCCGCCGTTTTGGCGAGCTGGAGATTGAGGATCAGGATATTATCAGATTTGCTGATGGCCTGCCAGCCTTTGAGGAGGAGCATGAATTTGTGGTACTGCCTTATGAAGAGGGTACACCATATATGTTTTTGCAATCTTTGACTACTCCTGAACTGGCTTTTCTCATGACGGATCCATTTGTTTTCTTCCCAGATTACAGCTTTGAGCTGGATGATACCAATATGGAGAAGCTGGGGGTTGAGGCAATGGATGATATTCTGGTATGTACCCTCATATCTATTCCGGCTACAGGTATTGCCAATATGACTACTAATCTGCTGGCACCAGTGGTTATTAACAGACATAGCAGAGAGGCTAGACAGGTGGTGCTGGAAAAGACTCAGTATACTACCAAGCATCGATTGTTTCCTGAGAAGAAGGAGGCAGAATAATGCTTGTATTGACTAGACGCCCCCACCAGCAGATTATGGTAGGGGATGATATAGTCATTAATATTGTGGATGTTAATGGCGAAAATGTTCGAGTAGCAATAGATGCGCCTCGGCATGTAAAGATCTATCGGGGAGAAATTTACAGGGCGATTAAGGATGAGAACCGCAATGCAGCGGCGGCACCTGCAGATTTTGATCTGTCACAGGCTTTGCCTGAAAAAAACTAAAGGACTAAATCATTTTTTCTATGGAGGGATAACGATGATTGGAAAGATGCAGGACATGGTAACGGCAGCAGTGGTTGTATCTGCTGCTGATAACAAGGGATCAAGGTATACCAGCGAGACCAAGGCAAGCAGTCAGAATACTCAGTCAGATGGCAATGCTGTTGTTAAGTCAGCGGTTCAGACCGATGGCGTGGATGCCATTAATGCTGCTGGCAACCCTCAAGAGACAGGGGATGAACAGCAGGAAAAACAGGATAGTAAAAATCCTCTGTCCCATGAGTTTGTCAGTGAAATGACCAAGGAACTGAACGAGCTTATGAGCAAACTGAACTGTGACCTGGAGTTCCAATATCACAAGGAAGTAGACGTTATGTCCGTAAAGATGGTGGACAAGAACACCAAGGAAGTTATTAAGGAATATCCACCAGAGGAAATGGTGGAAGGTATGATTAAGGCTCAGGAATGGCTAGGCGCCTTCCTGGATAAGAAAGCGTAATAAAGGAGGGACCGGCAATGGGTGCAAACGGAATCTATGGCTTGTCAGGCTCAGGTCTTGACATTGAATCCCTGGTAAAAATGGGAATGATGAACAAGCAGAATCAGTACGATAAGATGTACCAGACTCAGCTGAAGCAGACCTGGGTAAAGGAAGCCTATAACACAGTATATACAGATGTAAAAGCATTTAAGGAAAGCATGTCTGCCTTCAAAATGCAGTCCAATATGAGTGCCATGCAAGCTACCAGCAGTAATAATGATGTAGTCAGTGTTACTGCCAATGGTGCGGCTGCTGCCATGAACCACAAGATAACTGTGGAGCAGGTGGCCAGCAATGCCTATCTGATGACGGCCAATGGCCAGAAGATTGACAGAGCTAATACCTCTGCTGCTAATAGTGCATATCTGAAGGATGTGCTTTTTAGTGGAGATGCTACCAAGACTACTGTCGATGGTCAAACCTCTTACCTTGTTAAGAATGATACCACTGGCAAGAACGATACCTTCAAAGGCTCTGATGTGGCTATTTCCATTGAGGTGCAGGATAGCAATGAGAAGGGTAGCGATGGCAAGCCTGTTACTCACAAGGTAGAATTTACCTATGATCAGATATTTGGGGAGAATAAGACTCTGAATGATTTGGCTACTGCCTTCTCCAACAGCGGTGCCAATGTTCAGGGCGGCTATGATACTGTCAATGACAGCTTCAGTCTGTATAACAAAACCAGCGGCTCTGCTAACAAAATCGGCTTGCAGGCTAATAATGATATTTCTAAAAAATTGCTGAACAGCCTGCATTTGGCTAGCTACGATGCTCAGAATAACACCTTGGGCACTGAGGCTTCTTTTGAAACAGGTAAAATGAAAGAGGCAGCAGTGGGCACCAATGCCAAGGCTACCATTGATGGCAAGACCTATGAATCTGACACTAACAAGCTGAATGTAGCCAATGTTATCTACAATTTCAATGGGGTATCTGCCAAGAATGCAGATGGCACCTATCAGGCTTCTACCATCAGCGTTTCTCAGGACACTGACAAGATTGTGGATAATGTGAAGAAGTTTGTGGAAACCTACAATACTCTCATTGACAGTCTTAACACTAAGTACAGAGAAGAGAAGAATACTGACTACAAGCCACTGACCAAGAAGCAGGAATCTGAAATGACAGAGTCCCAGATTGACAAGTGGAATGAAAAGGCTAAGTCTGGTCTTTTGTATCATGATAACAATATCTATTCCATTATCAGTGATATGCGGGAATCTCTCTATACCAAGGTAGATGCGGTGGATACAGTTCTTACCGATGCTAAGGGCAACAAGTATTCCTATAATTCTATGTCCTCTATAGGTATTACTTCCTCCACTAACCAGGGCCATATTACTCTGGATGAGGAAAAGCTGAAGAAGGCTTTGACTGAGGATCCGGATTGCGTATACCAGCTCTTCGCTTCTGACCAGGATAGTACCTATGTTGCTGGCTCTACCAACAAGAATCAAGCTGATACCTACACCAGCAAGAGTGACTATCTCAACACAGGTATTGCCAACAGATTGTACAATGCTATGACTACCAACATTAGCAATTTGGAAAGCTATGCCGGCACCAGCAAGGAAACTGATGATCAAAGCTATCTAGGCAAGCTGATTACCAATATGAACACCAAGATGACCAGCTTCCAGACCTTGATGAAGTCCTACGAAAGCAAGCTGTACAAAAAGTATGATGCTATGGAGGTTGCTCTTTCCAAGCTAGGTGCTCAGCTGAGCTATATTACTGGCTAATAGCCTGAAAAAGAGGGAAATATATGATTAATAATGCAGCAGAAGCCTATAAGAGACAGCAGGTTATGACCGCTACGCCAGAGGCTTTAACCCTGATGCTATATAATGGTGCCCTCCGGTTTATGAAGGAAGGGCTGGAGGCTATGGAGGCCAAGGAGTGGGAGCATTGCAACAACTCTCTCCAGAAAGCCCAGAAGATTATTCTGGAGTTTCAGGCTACCTTGAAGATGGAATATGATATTTCCAAGCAGCTGATGCCTCTCTATGATTATGTTTACAATGGTCTAGTTGAGGCTAATATGAAAAGCAAGCCGGAGAAGGTTACGGAGTGCATGGATATTATTCGTGAGCTGCGGGATGCCTGGGCTCAGGCTATGAAAACCGCTCGTCAGGAAAGAGGTGCTTCCTAATGAAGCCTCCTGTTATGCCTAGACGCCAGTTGGAGTTTACGGATCGCCAGCTGTGGGAAAAGTATTGGATGGTTACCCAGGAGCTTTTGAAGTTTATTAAGGCTGAGGAGATTGATACCTTTTTGAATCTGGTGGACCAGCGGCAGCAGCTGATGGAAATGATGAAGGCTCTGCCAGTGGAAAAGCAGGATTTCCGCCATACGGAGGAATGTGCCCAGCTTAAGGAACAGATTAAGCCTCTGGATATGCAGATTATGTACAAGGCTAGAACCTGGCTGAACAAATCCCGCCGGAACAATACTCAGGTTAGGGCTTACGACGGGATACGGGGAGTTACCAACGGCGCCTATAGCTTTAATCGCCAGCTTTAAATTCAATATTTTGAGAAGGCCACGACGGAAAATGTTGTGGCTTTTTCTTTTATAATTAATACTTATTCATACATAAAGGGTACTTATGCAAAAATAAAAAATAAATAAATAAATTTAATTATTTTTCACAATAGCGGTGTATTCTCTGAAAAGATATGTTATAATGAAACGGTTAGAGGGCGGATTATATTTCTGCCAATTTATTAATATTCAATCGAAGATGCTTTGCATCGGAGGAGGAATATGAGGGAAATTTTTTTGACAAAGGCCAGACCACTGGCAAAGTATCTCATTGCTGGTACGGTGCTGATTGTGGTGAATCTATGGGCTGCTGGCAAGCTGGAGCTGCTGGCTGGTCTATTAGCAGGCTATGGCCTTGGCATGGTTTGGTATGGTGTAATGTTCGGCAGATTGTGGCGCAGCGGTGATATGACTATCGCCCAAGCCAAGCAGCATGTGGTTATAGGTGCAATTCTGAGACTGATGCTGATGGCGGTTGTATTTTGGGCTGCAATACAGGTGTCCTTTGGACAGTTTCTGGCCACGGTCACAGGCTTTGGCATAGTTTATGTGCTGGGCATGGTAATGCTGATTCTATCAGCCAGACAAATGTAAGGGCTTCCCCAATATTTTGTCAAAGGAATTTTCAAGTGGTGTGACAGACTTGGAGTCTGCACAACAAAAGGAGGTAGAGGTTCTATGCACGAAATCGGTGTTCGCGAAACAGTGCAGTTTGCCGGACTGACCTTCAATTGGGAAACACTGGTGATGACCTGGATAACCATGGCCATTGTTATAGCAATTGGTTTTTTGGCTTCCAGGAGTCTTAAGCTGGTGCCTACCGGAGCTCAGAATGTAGTAGAAATTCTCATTGTTTGGCTCCGTGAACAGGTTCATAACAATTTGGGAACCAGAGGAGATTTTTTGACACCTTTGATTGTTACCCTGTTCCTGTTCCTGGTAATTTCCAACTGGCTAGGTCTGGTGCCACAGATGGCATCTCCGACAAATGATCTGAACACCACCTTAGGTCTGGCTCTCCTGATGGTTCTGATTGTCCACGTTCTGGGTATCTACATGAAGGGTATGCATTATATTCAGCATTTCTTCAAGCCAGTAGCCCCATTTGTGGTTATCAATGCCATTGAGGAGGTAGCAAAGCCTATCACTCTGTCCTTCCGTCTATTTGGTAACATTATGGCAGGCGAGATTTTGATTATCATCCTGCTGAAGCTGGTACCAATCTGGATGCCTATTCCATCTGTTGTATGGCTGGCTTTCAGTATCTTTATCGGCGGAGTTCAGGCATTTATCTTCACCAGTCTGTCCTTGGCATATCTTGCTAATGCAGTCAAGGAAAGTGAAGACTAAGGATTTATCTATTTTTTTATGAATTGGAATGTAAGAGGAGGATTTTTCTAATGGAAAACGCAATTATGGTAGCAGCAGCTCTGCTGGGTGCAGGTATTACTATGGGTTTGGCAGCAATCGGTGCAGGTCTTGGCGATAGCCTTGTTGCTAGCAAGTTCATTGAGGGCTTGACTCGTCAGCCAGAGGCTAAGAACGTGCTGTTCACCAACACCCTGATTTCTATCGGTCTGGTAGAGTCCATGGCAATTATTGCTACAGTTATTGCCCTGATTATGCTCTTTGCAAATCCGCTTATCAAATAAGAAACTATTTGAAGTGTGATTTTTAGAGGAGGCAATAGAATTGATAGATATAAATGCAACACTGGTTGCTCAGATGCTGAACTTCTTGATTCTGGTTGTCGTTCTCCGCTTGGTGGCCTATAAGCCTATCGTAAAAATGCTGAAGGAGCGCGAGGAGCGCATTGCTGGCAGCATTGAGAAGGCTGATGCTGATATGGCAGAGGCTGAAGCTGTCCTGAAGGATTACAAGGCACAGCTGGCTAGTGCTCGTGTCAAGGCACAGGATATTATGGATAAGGCAGAAAAGCGTGCTCAGGATGAGCATTCTGCCAAGATTCAGGAGACTCATAGCGAAATCAAGCAGATGAAGGAAGCTGCCCAGCAGCAGATTCAGCGTGAGCGTTCCCAGGCTGTAGAGCAGTTGAAAAGCCAGATGGTGGTTCTTTCAATGGCTGCAGCTCAGAAGATTGTTTCCAAGAATATGGATGCTGCTGAGAATGAGGCCCTTATTGGCGAGTTTATTGACCAGCTGGATAAGGACAAAATTGGTGATCTGCCATGCTAAATATACAGCTTGCCCGTAAATACGGGACGGCAATCTTTGAGATTGCCAATGAGGACAACAAGCTTGAGGAATATGGCCGTGAGCTTGCCGATGTAAGTCAGGCTCTATTTGCTCAGGCAGAATTGAAGGACTTCCTGACCAATCCCCAGATACAGCCAGAAGATAAGAAGCAGGTGCTTCTCAGGCTGTTAAAGGACCAGGTTTCACCTATGATGGTGAATTTCCTGCTCCTGCTGGTGGACAAGCGCCGCATTGTGCTGCTGGAGGCTATTAACGACTGCTATCAGGAGCTGTCCAACAAGGCCCAGGGTATCATCGTTGCAGATGTTACTACGGCTTATGAATTGAAGGCGGAGCTTCGGAGCCGCCTGAGCAGCAAGCTGGAGTCTGTAACCGGCAAAAAGGTACAGCTCCGTACCCATCAGGACCAGTCCATTATTGGTGGCGTGGTGGTAAAGATTGGTGACACCCGTATTGACGGCAGTGTTATCGGACGCTTGCAGGCTCTCAAGGCTGAATTGATGGCAAGTAATTGATAAAATTGGGGTGACAGCGAAGTATGAAGATGAATCCGGAAGAAATAACAGCCATTATCAAGGATCAGATCAAAAATTATGCTGTTGATCTGAATGTTGATGAAGTTGGCTCTGTTATCGAAATCGGTGACGGTATTGCCCATATTCATGGCTTGAACAAGGCTATGGCTGGCGAGCTGTTGGATTTCGGTAATGATATATATGGTCTGGTTCTGAACCTGGAGCAGGACAACGTAGGTGCCGTTATTCTTGGTGGCGAAACCGAGATTAAGGAAGGCGCTCAGGTAAAGAGAACTGGAACTATTATGCAGGTTCCTGTAGGTCAGGCCATGATTGGCCGTGTAGTAGATGCCTTGGGCCGTCCTATTGATGGCAAGGGCCCTATTCCTACTACTGAGACTCGTCCAGTTGAGTTTAATGCTCCTGGTATTGCAGACAGAAAGTCTGTACATGAGCCTCTCCAGACTGGTATCAAGGCATTGGATGCTCTGGTACCAATCGGCCGTGGTCAGCGTGAGTTGATTATCGGTGACCGTGGTACTGGTAAGACTGCTATTGCCGTAGATACCATTCTGAACCAGAAGGGCCAGAACTGTATCTGCGTATATGTAGCTATTGGTCAGAAGGCTTCCACCGTAGCCCGCGTGGTAAAGACCTTGGAAGATGCCGGTGCTATGGAATATAGTATCGTAGTAGCTGCTACAGCTGCTGATTCTGCTCCTTTGCAGTATCTGGCTCCTTATGCCGGTGTTGCTATGGCAGAGTATTTTATGTATAGAAAAGATGAGAATGGTCAGGGTGGCCACTGCCTGTGCGTTTATGATGATTTGACCAAGCATGCTGCGGCATACCGTGCTATGTCCCTGCTGCTCCGCAGACCACCAGGACGTGAGGCATATCCAGGCGATGTATTCTATCTACACTCCCGTCTGTTGGAGCGTGCTGCTAAATTGTCTGATGATCTGGGTGCAGGCTCTATTACTGCACTGCCAATTATCGAGACTTTGGCAGGTGACCTTTCCGCATATATTCCTACCAACGTAATTTCCATTACAGATGGTCAGATCATGCTGGAGACTGATGCTTTCTATTCCGGTATCCGTCCTGCTATCAGCGTAGGTCTGTCCGTATCCCGTGTAGGTGGTTCCGCTCAGATTAAGGCTATGAAGCAGGTTGCTGGTACCATGCGTCTGGATTTGGCTCAGTATCGTGAGCTGGCAGCATTCTCCCAGTTTGCTTCTGATTTGGATGCCGCTACCAAGGCTCAGCTGGACCGTGGTGTCCGCATGGTTGAGACTCTGAAGCAGGCTCAGTATTCTCCAATGTCTGTAGAGGATCAGGTACTGGTTATCTTTACTGCTGTTCGTGGCTATCTGGTAGATATTCCTGTAGAGAAGGTAGTAACCTTCCAGGATGAGTACCTGAAGTTCATGCATGCAGAGCATCCAGAAATCGGTGAGAAGATTGTTCAGCAGCAGAAGCTGGATGATGCACTGGAGAAGGCTATTTCCGCGTCTATTGAGGAATTCAAGGAAACTGTAACATACAAAATGGCATAAGGCGAGGTGATTTTATTTGGCTAGTTTACAGGATATACGCCGTCGTATCAAGAGCGTAAAGAGTATTCAGCAAATCACAAACGCTATGAACATGGTTGCAACCTCTCGTTTGCGCAAGGCAAAGGAGGCGGCTGTGGCCAACAAGCCTTATGCAGATAAAATGGCACAGGTAGTATCAGATATCGCTGCCAATGCAGGGGATTTTTCTCATCCTCTGTTGGAGGTGCGCCAGGAGGGCAAAAAGCTGATTCTGGTAATGGCTTCTGACAAGGGTCTGGCTGGTGCGTATGCCAGCAATGCCTTCAAGGAGGCTGTGGCTGGTATTGAGGACAAGTCCAACACTGAAATTGTGGCTGTAGGCCGCAAAACCGATGCTTTCTTTAGAAATCGGGATTATGAGGTGGCCAAGTCCTATATTGGTATCAGTGAGCGTCCTTCCTATGATGATGCTAGGGAGATTGCTGTAGACCTGATTTCCAGATTTGTTTCTGGGGAGGTCAAGGAAATCTCTATGGTTTATACCCGTTTTGTGTCAGCTATCAGCTGTGTTCCTGAGACTGTTAAGCTTTTGCCTTTTGGCAATTTGGCTGGTCAGGGTGGAACCCATGCCGAGTACATCTATGAGCCTGATGCTCAGTCTGTACTGGGCTATATGCTGCCACAGTATCTGGTAACTACAATCTATGCCGCTCTTTTGCAGGCTGCAGCCAGCGAGCTCAGCTCCCGTATGAATGCTATGAGCAATGCTACGGACAATGCACAGGAGCTTATCGCAAAACTTGATTTGCATTATAACAAAGTTCGTCAGGCCGGTATCACTCGCGAGATTACAGAAATCGTGGGCGGTGCTGAGGCACTGAAATAAGGGGGTTTACCATTGGCAAAGGGTAAAGTCGTACAGGTTATTGGACCTGTCGTAGATATTGAATTTCCTGCAGGTCAGCTGCCGGAGATCCTCAATGCAGTTACAATCCAGGGTAAAGCCGGCGATGTGAATATTGATCTGGTAGTAGAGGTTATGCAGCATCTGGGTGATTGTGTTACCCGCTGTATCGCTATGAGCTCTACTGATGGTCTCACCCGCGGGATGGAGGCTGTTGATACTGGTTCACCTATTAAGGTTCCAGTAGGCGACGCCTGCCTTGGTCGAGTATTTAATATTTTGGGACAGACAGTTGACCACAATCCTGAGCCTGTTGGCAACAAGGAGTTCTGGCCAATTCATCGTCCTGCACCAAAGTTTGATGAGCAGGAGACTTCCACTCAGATTCTGGAGACTGGTATCAAGGTCGTTGACCTGATTGCTCCATATTCCCGTGGTGGTAAGATCGGCCTCTTTGGTGGTGCCGGCGTAGGCAAGACAGTTCTTATCATGGAGCTGATTCATAATATTGCTACCCAGCATGGTGGTTATTCCGTATTTGCTGGTGTAGGTGAGCGTACCCGTGAGGGTAACGACCTGTGGTCTGAGATGACTGAGTCCGGAGTTATTGACAAAACAGCTCTGGTATATGGTCAGATGAATGAGCCACCAGGAGCACGTATGCGTGTTGCTCTGACTGGCTTGACCATGGCTGAGTATTTCCGTGATGTACAGGGCCAGGATGTGCTGCTGTTCATTGATAATATTTTCCGTTTCATTCAGGCTGGTTCTGAGGTATCCGCACTGCTGGGCCGTATGCCTTCCGCAGTAGGTTATCAGCCAACCCTCAGCACTGATATCGGTGCTTTGCAGGAGCGTATTACCTCCACCAAGAAGGGTTCTATTACCTCTGTACAGGCTGTATATGTACCTGCCGATGACTTGACTGACCCTGCTCCAGCTGGTACCTTTACCCATCTGGATGCAACCACAGTATTGTCTCGTCAGATTGCGGAGCTGGGTATCTATCCAGCCGTAGATCCATTGGATTCTACTTCTCGTATTCTGGATCCTAATGTTATTGGTACAGAGCATTATGAGGTAGCCCGTGGCGTACAGGCTGTATTGCAGAAGTACAAGGAGCTGCAGGATATTATTGCTATTCTGGGTATGGAGGAGCTGTCCGATGAGGATAAGCTGACTGTTGCTCGTGCCCGTAAGATTCAGCGTTTCCTGTCCCAGCCATTTGCTGTAGCCGAGGTATTTACCGGTACTCCTGGTAAGTATGTAGAGCTCAGGGATACCATCCGTGGCTTCAAGGAAATTCTGGAGGGTAAATATGATGACCTGCCAGAGGCTGCCTTCTACATGGTAGGCGGTATCGAAGAGGTTGTGGCAAAGGCGGAGCAGCTGAAGAAGGAGGGTTAATCAATGGCTACTATTAAGCTAGAGATTGTATCTCCTGACAAGGTTGTTTATACAGCCGATATAAATATGCTGATTGTTCGTTCCACAGCTGGCGAGCTGGGTATTCTGCCTAAGCATGCTCCTATGGTTACAGGTTTGATACCTCATGCCATGCGGGTGAAGATTGATGGCACAGAGTCCCTGATTGCTGTGGCTGGTGGCTTTATGGAGGTTCAGCCGGAGAAGATTACGGTGCTGGCTTCTGCAGCAGAGCTGCCTGTGGAGATTGATGTTCTTCGTGCCCAGAAGGCATATGATAGAGCAAGAGAGCGTCTGGAGGCATTCAAGAGTGGTCGTCAGACTGATCCACCTATCGACAACAAGCGTGCCGAGATTGCCTTGCAGCGTGCTATGGCCCGCCTCAAGACCTGCGGTAAATCAATCGAATAATATGCTATATGTTAAAATAACCGTTGGCTTTTATAAGCCAGCGGTTATTTTTTTCGAGATACCTATCTATCCCTACTGTTGTAGATATGAAATCAAAATTTTATCGAAATACAGCCTACGGTCATAACGACTTTTGCTCTGTCCGACGTAATGGCCCTATCTGATGATTTATTCTAACGCACAGATACCGCTTGTCGCTGAGCCAATTCACATAAGCCGTAATGATAGAGAGTGCCACCGGGCCACTTTTGCTGTGCAAAAGCAAGAGTCTCCCGACGCAAAAGTGTTATGCCCCTCCGGCTGTTGCCGAATCATCAAGGCTTATCGATACTGCCAATCCTCAATAATTCTGTTATCCTCGTAAAAAATAGGTCATTCCAAATTGTGCCAAAGCAGAAATACTCAATGAATACGCTAATAAGCGGTATGGGAGTACCCTGCACAGGTACTCTTCGCGCCTCGGTACTTAGCGATTCATGAGCTTTCGGGGCGTTAGCCACGAATTGCCTCATGAGAGCTTTAGTACCGCTAGGCGAGAAAAGTAGCGAGAGCGTGCCTGAAAGGGTACTACCATATCGACATCAATAGTGATATAGGTTTGCACATCAATATAGCGAGAGCGTGCCTGTAAGGGTGTATGCCATGCCTACAAAAAGTATATAGATAATTGATGCATTCGGTAAATAAAAAAATTTTGGTATTTAAGCAGGAAAATGAAAAATATTGTCGAATATATAAATATGTAAATCCTTTGTAAGTTTATTTTTGCAAAGGATTTTTTGTTGCTTATAAATGAAATATTGGGAGGTGCAAGGACAAGAAATGGCTTATGGTATCACATTTTTTTCGTATCAACTTGATTTGGATTTTCTAATTTGCGATAATATAGGAAAGGTGTTGTGATTATGGGACAAAAGGATATTACGCAGAAAAATTTTGAGGCGTATAATGATGTTTTTTCGGATATTGTAAATGGTACGCTTTTTGATGGACGAGAGGTAATCAAGCCAGAAGCTCTTGTTGATGCTACGGCTAAATCCCAGTATAAAGCTGATGATAATGTAATACATGAACAGGAGCGGGATGTGGCTAAATATTGGATAGATAAGAACTGTTACATTCGTCTAGCCTTGCTGGGAATAGAGAATCAGCTGGCTATAGATATGGATATGCCACTTAGAGTGATTGGCTATGATGGCAGCTCCTATCGTGATGAAATTAATCAAGATGAAATCATCATCGATGAAATAACAGGCAAAAAGCATAAAATCCGCCATAAGCGTTACCCAGTTGTAACTATTGTGTTATACTTTGGCAGGACACCTTGGAAGAAGCCATTGAGTTTATACGATGTATTGGAAATACCTGCTGATTTGAAGCCATTTGTTAATGACTACAAAATCAATCTGATTGATGTACCAAGGCTTACAGGAGAGCAGGTAGAAAAATTTACCAGCGATTTTCAGATTATTGCAGACTACTTTGTACAGCTTAATGAAAATAAGGATTATGTACCAAAGGACAAAATCATCAGGCATACAGATAGTTTCTTGAAATTGATGTCTGTGTTAACACAGGATAATAAATATGTTGAAATGGGTAGAGAACTTTCTCATGACAAGGAGGGAATCAATATGTGTGAAGTATTGGATAAAGTAGAAGCACGTGGCAAAGCCATTGGTGAGGCAAGAGGCAAGGCTATTGGCGCATTTAATAACACTGTGGAAATTCTTCGGGTGATTATTGCCAAGAATAGCTGGTCCAAGGAACAGGCTATGGAGTTTATTGGCATACCTAAGAGTGAATTTGCCAAATATGCTGCTTTATTGTAATGTTGCATGGGATATTGTGCGAAAAATCAACACAACAATTCTAATTAATAACAAATAGAATAAAAGAATAAAATTTTATAAATTTTGTGAAAAATTTGGGCGTATTCGGCTTGTAAGGCGGATATGCCCTTATTTTTGTGCCAGGAATAAGGCTGTTGTAGGGATGGGTTAGAGGCGGGCTGTAAGGGAATATGAGGGTAGGTGAATTGGTGTGGGTAGATGATTTGCATATCAGTTGCAATAATTAGGAAACTATTAGGTACCATGAGCTAGGCTGGCATATGGGGCCAGAGAGGCCCTAGAACCACCATGTAGTCACAGGAATGATATTTGGCCTAAAAACTTACGAATATACTTGATTTTTTCAACTTCTATATTAAAATATACTCACCGAGGATGGAGTAGAGAAAAGGACTGTTGCAGACAATTTCCGCGGAGGCTGCAGCAGGATTTTTTACGAAAAATCCTGCCTATATGGGAGAGATAGCAAGGATGCAATCTCTTTTTAGATGTTTTAAAAATCAAGGAGGAATTTGTGTGTCAATGACAGAAGAACAGAGGTCTCAATGCCAGACTATTATCCATTCGCATGCTGCCACAGCGGCTGCGGGTAATGCGGTGCCAGTTCCCGGACTTGGTTTTGCAACAGATACGGTGACAATGACTACTATGGCGATGGCATTAAGCGGTGTATTTGGTTCTTGTATTGAAAAAAATGTAGCGCGGAATCTAGCGATTACGGCACTCAAGAAGCAAGTCTTAAAGACTCCTATCAAATCAATCGCAAAAGAACTAGGAAAGTTTATCCCATTTGCTGGACAGGTAGTGGCTGCTGGTGTGAGTGCAGCGATGCTTGAATCTGCCGGCTGGTCTATGGCAGAAGAACTTGCAAGAGAGGCAAATAAATCGTAAGAAAATGGGGATACTTCCTCAATGACCTTGTTAATCTGATTATCTATTCTTGCAAATATCATTATGAAGAATAAATACATACCCCCAAAAGCCATATTACCTAATAGGTAATATGGCTTTTGGGTATAAAGAAACACCCGCGATAGTCGTGGATATTTATTTCATGGGAGAGGTCAAGGAGAACAGGTGACGACCATTCATGGTGGGGGAGCTTTAGGGGTTCTCCTTGAAACTATAGTCTGTCACTACTATTTACAATATCAAGGTGCGATAAAACATTCCCTTGGATAGTGTTTGTTGTATAATGGATACCAGAATTTGGACCATATTTTGAAAATTTAAGCGTGCATGTTATAGTAAATATATAATAATCTAGGAGGATTTTTTATGCCACGCTGTCAATATATACCAGAATTTAAAAGTAAAGTTGTTCTGAATATTCTTCAAGGTAATCTGGAACTGAATGAAATATGTGCTCAACATAACTTAAACCCTAATATGGTTAGAAAATGGAAGCAGGAATTTTTACAAAATGCTTATCTTGTATTTGGTGCAAAATCTGAGCACAAGCACTCTCAGAGAAAGGAGGGTGACCTGAAGAAAAAGAATGATCAAATGCTGAAAACAATTGGGCAGCTTACGATGGAACGCAATTTTCTTCAGGATTGCTTTCGCAAAATTGGAGAAGACATCCCTTCAATACCAGGATTTGATTACAAAGGAATATGAGATTTCCATACGCCGTCAATGTGCGCTCTTATCTATTAATCGGTCTAGTATTTATTATGTAGCAGTTGAGGCAGATAAAGAACGGCTGCTACTACAAGAAAAACTTATGGATAGAATAGATTATTGGCATACAACCATGCCATACCTAGGGTCAAGAAAGATTACTAAATTACTGGTACATGAAGGATTTAAGGTTTGTCGCAAAACTATAAGAATACTGCTTGAACGAATGAGTATAACAGCTATCTACCCCAAGGCAAATCTTTCCAAACGTAATTTCAAGGAGGCGATAGTTCCGTATTTACTACGAAATTATAAGGTTACAGCACCTAATCAGGTTTGGTCTATAGATATAACATATAGAAAAATGTATCATGGCCATATGTATCTAACGGCCATTATAGACTGGTATAGTCGCAAAATAGTGGGTTGGAATTTGTCGGACACACTTGGAACTACATATGTACTAGAGGCTGTAAAAGATGCTGTAGCCACATATGGTACCCCAGAAATAATTAACTCCGACCAGGGATACCAATTTACTAGCAAGGAATACAAGGAGATGATAAGAAATTACGGTATAAAACAGAGTATGGATGGAAGATCCCGTTGGGCAGATAATATAATAATTGAAAGGTGGTTTCGCAGCCTAAAGATAGAAAAAATATATCCAAATGAATTTGTCAACCCACGAGAATTACGCAAAGGATTAATAGATTACATCAATGAATATAACAAAGTAAGACTACACGAAGCATTGTCATATAGGACACCTGATTCTTACTATTATGGTCAGAATGTTGCATAATTTATTGGGTTAAGACACGCTTAGATATTTTTTAGTGGCCTTGACAAGGGGCCCATTATATGTAACTATTGTATTTCAGAATTTGAGATATAATAATCACATGGCATACAGTGCAATAGAAGAGAAAAAAATACGATGTTCGGTTCGAACATCGTATTTTTGTGTAATTCTTTATTTGAAAAATTGTAAATATACGCTGTAGCCTAGCATAACAATGGAGCCTAGCAAGAGCGTTGAGCTGACAGCAATCAGGCATTTGCGGATATTTTCGGAGAGATTGGTAAGGCGGCGATTGAGATAAACAATTACCATACCTGCTACCATGAAGCCATACATAGCATGGCCAATATCATCCATAGTATTCCAGCCTATTGCCAAAATAACCAGTGTTAAAGCAATCAGCACCAAAAGCAGTGCATCACGGCTGGCCTTTGGTTTCAGGTCAGTCTTGCCCTGCTCCGCTTCCTTTGGATGCAGCTTGTTCTGAATTTTCTTATATTGAGTTGCCATTTGAGAACCCCCGTCCCTTTCATATTAAAAACACTATATTATTGTATCATATACTATTGTTATTTGCAATTTTCAATCGGACTTGGAGAAAACATATATTGTCATGTCGTAGGTAAAGAACTATTCAAAATGCTTATATTGGATGATGGTATTTCTACTTAATAAAGGAAGCGTTCTGACAAAATAAATTTGCAGTAAAAAACTGCTAATGATAGAATAAATGGTATGAAGGAGAGGATGCTGCATGGTACGAGGCCCAAGAAATAGAGAAAAACTGCAAGGCTATTATGATTTGTATATGAAAACAGGCCAGATTGACCCTAATGTAAATCCAGAAATTGCAGCTTCCTGGCAAAAAAGTCGCGAGGTGAATCCTCCTACAGATAGAATCCGTACTGATTGCCGCCTATCTCCTGAAACCTTTGCCGCCAGACAAAAGCTGCATCGGGATGCCATGATGTATTTAAAGCATCTTACTACCGGTCTAAGGGATTTTTTCAAGGAATATGATATTAGTCTGTTGCTTCTAGACGATGAATGTGTGGTACTGAAAAGCTATTCCATGCCCTTCTATCAGATGACTCCGGGAGAAATTGAAGGAGTACGGGTTGGCCTGGAGCAGATAGGCACCAGCAGTGTTAGCATGGCTTGTGAGCTGCAGACTCCTTTCTGGGTATTTGGCCCAGAAATGTGGATAAGGGAATCCCATGACAGTGATGCTTGTTCTGCACCTGTTTTTGTGGACAATAAAATGTGTTATATTATAACTATGGTGGGGATGCATTACGAAAATATGCCTCAGGAGGCTGTTATGGCCTTTTTGAAAACCTTGGTATATGGCATGGAGAAGTATTTGCAGCAGCAAAAGCGCTTGAATGCTCAGGAAATGATCTTGGATGTAGTGCCCTTTGCAGTATATCATGTTTTGGAGGATTCCAATGTATCTTATGCCAATAAGCTGGGGTTGCAACGGTTGCGAAAAATCGGTGTAGGCCGTAAGGAGCTGCGGAATCTGGATATAAAGCTGACGGATATGGTGATTAATTATAAGCATACACCTATCTATAAGGGCTTGCAGGGAATTTCCAGCCACAACAAGGAGGTAACCTGGATTACCCAGCACAAAACCTATGAGGATATTACCACCGTGGTGCCTGTGGAAAGGGATATTCACGACAAGGTGAAAAGTGTTGTGACGGTTTCCATGCCTATAGAAGATCTTCGCACTATGGTGGCTCATGCTGCAGGTTTTACCGCCAAGTACAGCCTTAGCTCTCTGGTATGTGATGAGGAAAGTGCCTTTGCCTCTGTGAAGGCCAAGGCTCAACGGGTGGCTAAGAGCAAGAAGCATATCTTGCTGCTGGGTGAAGCAGGTACAGGCAAGCAGCGGATGGCTCATGGTATTCATCAGGCCAGCCGTCAGGCTCAGGGCCCTTTTATTATCTATCAATGCGGGGACAGCACACCGGATATTATGGAGCAGGAGCTTTTTGGCATCAGCGTGAACAAGGATGTAAGCCATCCGGGGAAGTTGGAGCTGGCTGACGGAGGCACTCTGTTTATTGATGATATTGAAAAAATGCCTATGGATTTGGCTCGTACTCTGGCTGCTACGCTGGTAACTATGGAATCCAGACGGGTAGGGGAAAGCACCAGCCGTCATATTAATGTGCGGATTATTGCTGCTTGTGATGGAGAGCTAAGACGCTATGTGGAGCGGGGGGAGTTCCCTCAGGAGCTTTTGAATATTGTTGCCGGCCATACCATTAGGCTGCCGGCTTTGCGGAACCGCAAGGAGGATATAGGGGCCTTAGCCAGCCAGATGCTAAAGGAGCTGGCGGCTATGCATCAGGTGCCTGTGAAGGTGCTGACGCCGGAGGCTGTGGAAAAGCTTTTGTCCTATGATTGGCCGGGAAATATTAAGCAGCTGCAGAATGTTATGGAGTCAGTATTTTTCAACACTCCCGGTACCTTGGTTGGCCCGGATGATGTGGACTTTACCTGCAGCGCCCGTAAGGGACGTCCTTGGAAAGAGGACAAGGAGGTATTTGTTCAGCTTTGGTCTGTGGCGGGAGGCAATATCAGCCGTTTGGCCAATATGCTGAATGTAAGCCGGGTAACATTATATAGATATTTAAAGAAGTTTGGTCTTGATAAGACAATTTTTGATAAGTAGAGAATTTAGGAGGCTATTGTGCGTTTAAGAAGAAAACCTTGGGTTGATGAAGCAATTCATGATTTTGATGATTTTGTATTTCCAAAGGATAAGCCAGCAGGGGAGGAGCAGAAGGGCCGTTGGCATGAGGTATTTGGCCGTCAGGCTCCTTTGTATGTAGAACTGGGCACTGGCAAGGGTGATTTTATCAGCCAGCTAGCTCTGAGGCATCCAGAGGTGAATTTTATTGGCATTGAGGCTCAGCAGGATGTATTGTATTCTGCTGCCAAGAAGATTAGAGAGCTGGGACTTACTAATGTTAAGCTGCTGGTTTTTGATATTAACAATATAGAAACGATTTTTGACCAGCCAGAGGTAGATCAGTTCTATATTAATTTCTGCGATCCTTGGCCTAAGGCAAGACATGCCAAGAGGCGTCTTACCCATATTGGTTTCTTGCACCGCTATGATAAGCTGTTGAAAAAGCCAGGTAAATTGATTTTTAAGACTGATAACAGGCCACTTTTTGATTTCTCCTTGGAGCAGTTCCAGGAGGCTGGCCTGCAGGTGGAGGATGTATCCTTTGATCTCCATAGTGAGAACCGTCCTGATAATATTATGACGGAGTATGAGCGAAAATTTAGTGGGTTTGGCGAGAAAATAAATCGCTGTGAGGTCGTGTTTGCTTGAAAAAGGTAACAATACCTGAAAAATTGGCTATTTGGAGTAATGACCATGAGGCTGTTATCTGGATTATGGTTATGCTGTTGATAGCAGGCAGTGTTAATATCTTTAGTGCCACCTTTGTCATGGCTGAGGATGAGGGGAGTTCTCCCTATTTCTATTTGCTGAAGCATTTGCTGATTATGGGTGTGGGAGGCTTGTGTTTTTTCCTCTGCTATTGGGTGGATTATCATAGGTGGCGGGATATTCTAGTGCCTATAATATTGGTTATTATAGCTATGCTTGTGTATGTATTGGGGTTTGGTACGGCAGTTAATGGTGCCAAGCGCTGGATATATATAGGCTCCTTTTCTGTTCAGCCAGCAGAATTTGCCAAGATATGCAGTGTGATGATTGAGGCCTATTATTTGTCCTATTGTATTCAAAAAAGACAGGCATTTAAGCTGATACAGAGTCAGCATGGAACATTGGTGGTTTTGGCTGCCTTGGTCGAGCTGGAGCCGGATATGGGTACCATGATGATTATTTTAGGCGTGCCTCTTTTGATGCTGATAGTTGCTGGTCTGGATATGGGCAAGATTAAAAATCTCATCTTTATTGTTGTGGCGGCAGCGACAGCCCTGTGTATATATCAGCCTTATCGTTTGCAGCGTATAAAGGTTATGTTAGATCCTTGGGCAGATGCTCAGGGCATGGGCTATCAGACGGTACAGTCTATTACGGCCATTGGCTCCGGTGGATTCTGGGGCATGGGACTAGGTGAGGGATTGGCCAAATATGCTTATTTGCCTGAGGCTCATACTGACTTTGCCTTTGCAGTATTTTGTCAGGAGAATGGCTTTTTGCTGGCGGCAGGCCTGATAATACTATATGGCCTTTTGGGATTTTTTGGCGCAAAAATTGCCAGAAATGCCTACGATGCCTATGGTCAGGTTTTGGCTGGCGGCTTGGTTATTCTGATTTGCCTGCAGGCTGTTATTAATATGTTTATGGTATCAGGCTTTCTGCCTGTCATTGGTGTTCCGCTGCCCTTTATCAGCTACGGAGGCTGTTCCTTGCTGGTAAGTATGGCGGCCTTGGGAATATTGGTGAATATTAACCGTTATAGCTTGGTGAAGAAGCGGAAAATTGAAAAGCTGACGGAGTACAATCTGGCAAACCGGCAAAAGCCTATGCGATTGATGCCAGGCCAGCGTCCGCCGCTTACCAGAATTAAATAAAAAGAGAGTTAGACGATGAAAAGACAGAAAAGAATTGCCCTAATCAACGATATGACTGGCTTTGGCCGTTGTTCCATTGCGGTGGAGCTGCCCTTGATTTCGGCTATGAAGATACAGGCATGTCCCCTGCCTACAGCTATTTTGTCAGTGCATACGGGATTTCCTCAGCATTATATAGATGATTATACAGAGCGTATGGTGCCTTATATGGAAAACTGGGCGGTTAATGGTCTGGAATTTGATGGTATCTGCACAGGCTTTTTGGGCTCTGTAGCTCAGATAAATATTGTGGAAGAATTTATTCAGCGGTTTAAAATGCCCTTTACCAAGGTTATGGTGGACCCAGTAATGGGAGATTATGGCAAGCTGTATTCCTCCTATACCCCGGAAATATGTCATGAAATGAAGCGGCTTTTGGCTCACGCGGATTTGCTTACCCCAAATCTTACAGAGGCCTGCCAGCTTTTGGATATGGAATATCCAGAAAATGGGGATATTAGGGAGGAGGAGCTGGCTAAGTTAGCCAAGGCTTTGGCGGATAAAGGCCCGGAGCAGGTGGTTATTACGGGGCTTCATGCTGAGGGCAAGGTGTTGAATTTTATCTATGAGAAAAATGGCTGCCAGTCCATTGTCAGTCAGCCAAAAATTGGCGGGGATCGCTCTGGTACGGGAGATGCCTTTGCTGCCATTGTGGCAGCCAGTCTGATTAAGGGAGAGAGCCTGTCTGTGGCAGTAAATAAGGCGGCTGAGTTTATTACCAAGGTGCTGGGCTACACTGTGGAGCTGGATTTGCCTTGGAATTATGGTTTGGCCTTTGAAGAATATTTAACGGAGTTGAGCTGATATGTTGGTATACGCAGTACATGAGGGCGGACGCTATGTCCGGGTAGAGGATAGCCTAAAGGAACAGCCTCAGGGCAAAAGAGGCATCTATGTGAATATTACCAATCGCTGTAATTGCAGCTGCAGCTTCTGCCTGCGGACTATGAAGCATATGGCAGAGGAAAGCAGTCTGTGGCTGAAGCAGGAGCCAACAGCTGAGGAAGTAAAGGCAGAGCTGGACAAGCTGCCTTGGGATATAGTCAAGGAAATTGTTTTCTGTGGTTTTGGTGAGCCTACCATGCGGCTGGAGGTACTTTTGGAGCTGATGGCCTATGTAAAAAAGATTCATCCAGAGATACCAACCCGGTTAAATACCAATGGTTTGTCTGATTTGCTTTATGGTCGGGATACGGCCAAGGATTTTCAGGGACTTTTGGATAATATATCCATTAGCCTGAACGCCTCCAATGCCCAGCGATATTTGGAGCTGACTCATGCCCAATATGGTCTACCTTCCTTTGATGCCATGCTGAAATTTGCTGTGGATTGCAAGAAGTATGTGCCTAATATAGTGCTTACTGTGGTGGAAAAGGTGGAGAATCAGGCAGAGATTGATCTTTGTCAGAAGCTATGTGATGAACGGGGCCTAAAGCTGAGAGTTCGTGTATATGAGGATAGCTGATATAGCTATTATGCTAGCCGGAGCCTCCGGTATGTGTGAAGGAAATATTGTAGGAGTGATTTCTGTATGAAAAAGCTTGTAGTAATTCGTGGTGGTGGCGAGCTGGCCACAGGTATTGCCCATCGTCTCCATAATACTGGTTTTCAGGTATTGATGCTGGAGAAGGCTGCTCCCTCTGCCATACGTCGAGATATTGTTTTTGCTGAGGCTGTTTATGATGGGGAAAAGAAGGTGGAGCGTACCATCTGTACCCGGGCGGATTCCCTCCATGAGGCAGAGAAAATGCTGAAAAACGGTCAGATCGTGATTATGGTGGATCCAGAGGCGGATTGCCTTCAGAAGCTTAAGCCAAGAATCCTGATAGATGCTATTTATGCCAAGCGGAATATGGGAACCTATATGGATATGGCGGATTTCACAGTGGCTATTGGCCCTGGCTTTGTGGCTGGCCGGGATGTAAACTGCGTTATTGAAACTACCAGAGGTCATAATCTGGGCCGGATTATTTATGAAGGCCAGGCTCTGCCAGAGAAGGAAACTGTAGAGCTGCGGGCTTTGATGCGGGCTTCCCATTCCATTAATGCTCCTTGTGATGGTTATTTGGAGGCTGGACATCCTCTGTCTTATATTGTGAAGAAGGATGAGGTTATTGCCAAGCTTAATATGGATGGTGGCAATGTCTTTGAAATTAAGGCTCCTGTGGAGGGAGTATTGAGAGGTCTTTTGCATGATGGCTGTCCAGTGCGTACAGGCTTGAAGATTGCGGAAATAGATCCTAGCACACAGCCAGCCAACTGCACAACTATATCGGCTAAGAGCCGTTGTATTTCCGGCTCTGTGCTGGAGGCTATTATGGTATGGGAAAATTCCCATGCGAAGAAGTCCCGCTTCTCCTGGAAAAAGTAAATTAATCAGTCCAGTCCTTTATGGGACTGTAACAAATTGGTGGTGTTTTTGTGTCTTATGTAGTTACCAAATTAGTAACCACAGAAAAAAGTGTGGATTTTTTTCTGTTAGGTGCTTATAGTGATATAAAGCAGGCTGCTGCGGCGGCTACCCAGGAGTATAAGGCCTATAACAAGGCGGCTTCCTTTATGAATCTGGAAATGGTGAATGAATGGCTGTCTACTAGAGGTGAGTATTCCTTCCGTCGGGATGCTAGGAATCGTCTTCAGCTGGATATTAGCCAGGTAGAGGAAAATCAGCCTGTGCCAGCAGAGCATCAAAAGCTTTACTCCTGCAGCGAGGAGGATAAGGTATGGGTGCAGATGAGTTCTGCCCTTGTACCTGATGGTGTGAGCAAGGCAGAAATCTAAGAATTACTGAAAAAAGAGTTGACACGATGTTAGTAATGTGATAATATAATAATGTTGATTGAAAGATTGACATTATGACTCAGTAGCTCAGCTGGATTAGAGTATTTGACTACGAATCAAAGGGTCGGG